>CEQZ01017687.1_pt1 | contig 12491 bp, 10 predicted proteins | sample 530941 | NCBI WGS metagenome assembly CEQZ01 (sample SAMEA2621107, study PRJEB7988) | marine metagenome | biome: marine biome (ENVO:00000447); feature: mesopelagic zone (ENVO:00000213); material: "saline water (ENVO:00002010), including plankton (ENVO:xxxxxxxx)" | depth 800 m | reverse complement strand
AAGTTTAGGGACGCTGACTTTTACCTCAATGACATCGCAGACATTGAGACTTGATGTTTTTTCGATTGTTCTATCAACTCTGAATTGGACAGTTCTCTGCGCCTTCCACCTTCTGTCCGGGAAACTGCATCATCAGCTTAGTGAGGTCGCTGTGTTAAGCCGAAACATCAACCGCCGCCGGTTTATGAAGTCTGTCCTGATGGCAAGCTGGGCTGTCGCGTTTGCATCAAAATTTGCCGTCAAAAGCGCGCATGCGTTGGAAAATGTTTCTGTGGTTGTGGTCGGTGCAGGTATTGCCGGGCTCGGTGCGGCGAATTTGTTGCGTAAACACGGGGCCACAGTGACCGTGCTTGAGGCAAAGGACCATACCGGTGGTCGTCTTCTGACAGACTGGTCTATGGGCGCACCGTTTGAAGTCGGTGCCGGATGGATCCACGGTCCGTCGTCGGACAACCCGACCAAGCAACTCGCAGATGCGGTTAACGCCCAATATGCCGTCACCGAAGATGAGAACGCAGTGTTCTTTGACATCAACGGCTATGAATATGATGAGGATGAGGTCGAGAGAATTGTCGATGCCTGGGAAGGGGTTCTTGAACACATCGACGGTACCTATGAGGTAAATGACCCTCGCAGTCTTTTGCAGGCGATCAAGGACTATCGTCCGGCGTATCTTGATGATCTGGGGATCATGTGGGCGTTTTCTGCCTTTACCGAATTTTCAAAGGGTGGGGCGATCGAAAAATTGTCAGCGCCCCTATTTAACTGGGATGAGGCATTTGACGGTGCGGATGTCGTCGTCACATCCGGTTATGACGGGATTTTAAAACCTCTGAAAGAGGGGCTTGATATCAAGCTTTCTCATGTGGTCTCGGCAATTGATTACAGCGCCGATGAGGGAGTGGTGATCACCACCGATCAGGGAACTTTCGAAGCCGACTATTGCATTTGTTCGGTTCCATTGGGTGTTCTGAAAGCCAACAATATCCAGTTTACGCCCGAACTTCCCAGCAGCTATCGCGATTCCATCGAAAATCTCGGCTTTGGCAGTGTGACCAAACTCGCGCTGAAGTTCGAGGAACCGTTCTGGGATATCGAAACCCAGTATTTCGGCATCACAACCGAGCCGAAAGGGCGGTGGAACTATTGGCTGAGTTACCGAACGTTTTCAGATGAGAATATCCTGCTGGGGTTAAGTGTCGGGGATTATGCACTGACCGCTGATCGTATGACGGATGCGGAAATGGTTGAAGATGCACTCGATGTGCTGCGGACAGTCTGGGAAGATGACGTGACAGAACCGATTGAGGTTCTGGCAACCCACTGGGCCACCGATCCATTCACACTTGGCGCATATGCTTTTCCGCGTCCGGGTAACCGAAAATCTGATTTTGACGATCTCGGAGAGCCGATTTCAGATCGATTGATCTTGGCTGGTGAACACACGATCTTTGACTATGCCGGTACAACCCATGGGGCGTTCATGACCGGTCTGCGCGCAGCAGAGTATATAATCGACGAGGAAGGTTAGGGGAGGAAAGTCGACAGCCTATCCTGTCTCATCGGATATCAGGCTGCGTTATGATCGGCTTTGCGGGGCTCGGTTGCCTCGCGGCGGCTGTGCTTCTGATCATACATGGCTTCATCTGCTTCGCGGATCAAATCGGCAATATCGCATTTTGCGCCAAATGATGCGTGACCGAAGCTTGCCCTGATCGACAATGCCTTGCCCTGCCATATCAGCGGGAATCGCTCGGTCGCATTCTGAAGCTGCACAATCCGTTTTGCCGCTGCGGCAGGATCGCTGCCGGTCATCAGGATGGCAAATTCGTCGCCGCCAAATCGGGCGACGAAATCATCAGACCGGGTGTGCGTGCGCAGGTTCTGGCCAAAGTGTCGAAGGACGGCGTCCCCCGCAGCATGCCCGTGCATGTCATTGATTTGTTTGAAACCATCAAGATCGGCAATGACCAGAATGCCGCGTTCGTCGGTTCGTGACGCGCGCGAAATTGCCTCCCGGGTGCGCTTCATAAAGCCGCGACGGTTATAAAGCCCGGTCAACTCATCGGTTTCGACCATGAGTTCGAGCTGTCTGATCCGGTTTTGCTGCTGATCAAGGCGGGTTTGCATGTCACGGGCAAGATCAACCAATGTCGAAAGCGCACTTCGTTGTTCGCTTTCGTCCGTTTCTTCGGTCGCGCGATTGTTGATTGCCGTCTGATGCTGAAAATCAGCAGCAAGCTCTATCAACAAATCTATCTGCGACTTTTCCATTGGGCGTCTTGTTCTCAATGACATTGGATACCGAAACCCTTAAAAGGGGTGGAACCATTCTATCTTTCATGGCGTTACAAGAACATTAACGCACATGAAGCGTATTTGTGACGCAGCACTGTCGATCACGCAAAGGAGCACGACGGATGAAGTACCTTTTTGGGGCCGGATTGGCGCGAAAAATCGCTGTTGCGGGCGTGGCTCTGGCGTTGGCAGGATGTTCGTTCCTGCAAAAAGAAAACTTTACGGTTGGTGGTGAAATCACCGATCAGGGGCAGGAATGCGTTACGTTCCGTGCCGAAGACGGGACGCTTTATGCACTCGCCAACAAGGCAAGCAGGCTGCGCCCGGGCGACAAGGTGCGCATCACCGGCCATCTGGCACTCATGACAACCTGTACCGAGGCAACAACCCTGATCGTTGACAAGATTGTCCTGCTTGCCCCTGCTGACTGAGCCTTTGTCTAGCGCGCAGTTGCAAAACAATCGGTGCCGTCAGCCTTGAGCTGGCGGCATTGTTTTTGTGCAGACTCCGAGTCTTCAAACCCGGCAAGCTGCAGCCGGTGGTAGATGCCCTGACTGCCGAGATCGGCGGATACGATTTTTTTGTCGTGCGATTTAGCCAGTTCCGGATAGCGGATGCTAAAGCTCGCCCAATATGTTTCAGCAGTAAATGTATCGCGAAAGGCGCCAAGCTGAATTCGGAAACCACCACCGCTGACTGCCGGTACAGGCGTTGCTGTTTCAACAAGATCAGATGCCGTCGTCGTCGTGCGTTGCACGGTCACGGCGGGCTGTGTGGTCTGGTTCGCAGGCGAAGTTGTTGAAGCCGCCGGCGTAATCCGAGTTTCCGTGGGCTTTGGTGTCCTTTGACGGACGGGTTGGACCGAGCGGACTAATGGTTTTCCGTTGATCGTCCGTTGATACTGATCTGCCAAAGAGGGGATTTCGATTTCTTCCTCAAGCCGGGTTTCAGTTGGAATTGTTCCGGGCAGGAGGCTGAGAGGCTGATTGCCTGATCGCACACTTGATGCGCGGGCAGGCAAATCCGTCGGGATGATATCGATCCCGGTTGGTCCTGTTTCAGGCGCAAGCGATTGTGCCACTGCACCGATATTAAAGATCATGGCGACCATCAGTGCCGCAGCAAAGGTGCCCGACAAAGAAAAACCACCCCACATTCCGGCAAAGCCAATCGCCTGCGAAAACTGTGTCGCAGGGGTTGGATATGCGTGGGGTGGTTTCGCCATTCCTACATCTCCGTGCGCGGGCCATATGCATGGCGTTCGCGCAAAATATGATCATTGTTGCGCAGGCGTTCCATGGCTTTGCCATAGACTGTGTCTGGCGCATATTGACCATCTGTCCGGTCACCTGTTGCCATCCCGGTCAGAAGCTCAATCGCATCATTGATGTGTTCCACGGTCCAGATGTTGAATTTGCCCTGGCGAATGGCCTGAACGACTTCTTCGCGCAGAACTACGTTTTCCGCATTGGCCGAGGGAATAATCACGCCCTGATCACCGGTAAAGCCCTGATCAGCGCAAATGCGATAGAACCCTTCGATCTTGTGGGAAATACCGCCGACCGGCTGCGCCTGACCAAACTGGTTCATCGACCCCGTAATGCCGACATTCTGGCGCATTGGGATGTTTGAAACAGCGGAAATGATGGCGCAAAGTTCCGCCATCGAGGCAGAATCGCCTTCGATCCCGCCATAGTTCTGTTCGAACGTAACGTTACAGGCGAATGAGAGCGGAAAATCCTGCGCAAAGCGCGATTTCAGGAAGCCTTCGATGATCATCACAGACTTTTGCTGCAATGGGCCGGACATATCGACCATGCGTTCGATGTTTAGAACGCCGAGGCTACCGACATAGGACCGTGCCGATACGCGTGCTGGCAGGCCAAAGGCATGATCTCCATAATCGAGAACCGTCAGTGCGTTGACCTGACCAACCACGCTGCCAAAACTGTCGATCAGGATTTCGCGCCTTTGGACCCGTTCATGGGATCGGTCTTCAAGGCGTGAATTGCGATGGCGGCGTTCCTCGATCGCGCGTCGGACATCTGCGGCACGAATGGTTTCGCGGCCTTCTGCCTTGCTGAGCGCGCCGGCCTCAATCGCGACATCTTCGACCCGTTCAATCTGGGCTGTCAGCTTGTCGCGTTCACCTGCCCAACGCGCCGCCTGACCAAGCAATTGACGGATTGCACCATTATCGACCGGGATGCCGGAGCGTGACAGGGCGGATGCCCGCAGAAGCCCGGTATAGATCGAAATGTTGCGACCAGCCGCTGGCATGTCGGCATCAATATCGGCCTTCACGCGGAAATGGTTTCTGAAATCCACATCCAGCGAGAAGAAGGTATAATAAAACTTCGGCGCGCCGACGATAACCACCTTGAGGTCAAGTGGGATCGGGCGCGGTTCCGGTGCACCTGCGGTCGGTGGGCCGCCCTTGTGGGTTTCCTCGATACGAATTTCACGGTCACGCAGGGCTGCTTTCAAAAAGCCCCAGCATTCTTCGTGTTCCAGAAGGCTTTCCGCACGCAAAACAAGAACGCCGCCATTGGCGCGATGAAGGGCGCCCGGCTTGATCAGGCTGAAATGCGGATGCATGCCGCCACCCATCGGGCGGTACTGAATTTGCCCAAACAGGTTGTCGTAGCTTGGACTCGGTTCAAGCACGACATCGGGGTGGTTATCACGCGAATGATCGATCAGCAGGTTGACGGCATAGCGATCATCGACGGTTTCGGGGATCTTGCCATCACCGCTTTCGATGGCGGGTTGGTCGCTGGCTTCCTCGAACGCGTCGATATTGTCGAGAATGTCTTTTTCAAGCGCGTCGAACCATGCCTTGAGGCCGGGGCTTGTGAATTTGTCGCGCAGTTTCTTGATGCGCGGTTTCAGAACAACCTTTGCCGCCCCGCGACGCAGACTATCAAGGGTGTCGGCGATCTGTTCTTCGAGGTCGCGGGTGGAAAGCAGCGTTTTGCGGGCTTCTTCGGCGACTTCCTCAAACGCGTCTTCGGCCTCATTGCGGCGATCCTTGGGAATTTCATCAAGGGAAACCGGTTCGCCTTCCTCATTCAGCGCGACAATCATCACGCCCTTTTCGTTTTCCTGAACATCCAGACCGCGTTCACGAGCATATTCACGCAGCGCATCGAACTTTTCGCGAAGCTGCGCGCGTGCTTCTTCAGTCTGGGTCTGGGTTTCAGTCAGGTGGGCCGGGGCGTTGAAGGCCGAGGCGAAAGCTTCGCGCAGATGCGTGATCAGTGTTTCCATCGCCGCCAAAAGTTTTTGGCCCTGACCGGCCGGAAGGGCATAGGGGCGCGGCCGATTGGTGCGCGAAAAATTGTTCAGATAGACCCAGTCATCGGGGGCTTCGCGTTCTTCCATGGCCTTGTTGAGGTAATCAAGTGTCGCCGTCATGCGGCCAGCGCGATCAAGACCAAGAACAAAAATGTTGAAACCGGGTTCGGACATCGAAAGTCCGAATTTAAGAGCCTCTGCCGCGCGGTAATGCGATGAAAAATCGAATATTTTCGGCTGTTGGTCTTTGTGTGGGCTGCGAATACGGAAATGCGGGAAACCGCAATCATCTGCGTCAAGGCGGGAAACTGGCATCTGCTGACTTTCTGCTGCCCAAGATCAAGGTATCAAGCAGGGGCTTCTTGCCCCCGCAGCATATCTTGGAAGCAACGCAATCACGCGGTCAAGCGTTGCGTGCGGAAATAATTGAAATGCCAGTAAGAACCGTGACTTCGCCTCAAAATTCCACGGTCATCATGTACAAGAAAAACCTTGCGTTACATGACGACGGAATTGCCAAAATCACTGCTCTGAAGCAGGCGGTCGACGATTTGCACGCCGCGGCGCAATCTTTCGGGGGATCGTTCTGCGCCGAAGCACAGGCGCATACCCCTTGGCACGTGGCCAACAGCGAATTGCTGTGCTGCGGTCAGAAGAACGCCATTGTTGGCCGCATCCATCACCAGTTCACTGGTGTCGATATGTTCGGGAAGTTCCAGCCAGATGTGATAGTTGGTCGGGTGGAAACGGATATCATAACCCTTGAGCGTGCCAAGCACGATCGCCAGACGTTTGGCCGCTTCTTCGCGGTGCCATGCCTCGAACTGGGCAAGGCTGCCATCCATGATCATGCGTGTGACAAGTTCAAGGTTGATGGTTGAAACCATCCAGCAGGTGGACCGGATTGCACTGGCAAGTTTGCCGATCATTTCGCCCGGTGCATGGATATAACCGACACGCAAACCACCACCGATGCTTTTTGATACGCCATCAAGATAAATGCTGCGTTCCGGTGCAAAGCAAGACAGCGGGGGTGGGGCATCCGGATCAAGGAAGTGGTAAATGCCGTCTTCGATCAATGTCAGATCATATTTACGCAGGATTTCCGCAATTTCGATGCGGCGTTTCTGGCTCATGGTGCTGCATAGCGGGTTGTGCAGCGTCGGCATCAGATAAATCGCACGCGGGCTTTGTGTGCGGCACATGTTTTCCAGTGCGTCAGGCATGATGCCGTCGTCGTCCATGGCCACACCGCGCAGACGGAACTGCAACAAATTGGCAAGGCTGCGCAGGTTGGGATAGGTGAGTTCCTCGCACAGGACAAGATCGCCGGGGCGCACTGTCGCCAGCAGCGAGACTGTCATGCCATGTTGAACACCAGCCGTTGGTAAAACGCGTTCCGGATTGTCATCCAGCCCCAGTCTTCCGGCGGAAAAAGCCAATGCTTCACGCTGATGGGCAACGCCATATTCCGATTTGTACGACACCATATCGTCCGTCGACATGGTGGTCGCAACCTCAATCAGGGTCTCGCGAATGCGCCCTTCCCTTGGCGGGAGAGGGCAGTTCATCCTGAAATTGATCGGTCCGGTATCTTCGGTCTCGTTTGACTGGGAATTCGTCGATGGCGCAGTACCGGTAGATCGTGCGAGCTGGGTGAGGTTGTTGGTAAATGCCATCGGAATCGGGGCGGTGGCCGCCATATCAAGTTCCGACTGGATATTGTCGAGCACATAGGTTCCACGGCCAACTTCACCGGCCACCAGCCCCAATCTTTCCGCCTCGCGGTAGGAGCGGGTAATTGTGCCAACCGTGACGCCAAGTTGATAGGCGAGGTCGCGGTGGGTGGGCAGTCGGTCTCCGGGTTTCAGAGAGCCGTCTTTGACTGCTTTGCGGATGGCTTGCGCGATCTGTCGATAAACAGGACCGCCAGCCTCATCAAGTTTCGGGAACCATATTGTCATGGTGACAATGTTTAAATTGACACAATAATAATGTCAATGACAAAACAATATCGAGACAATTCACCGAAAGGAGATGGAAATGGTAAATTGTAACGATACAATCCAGATTCCTGGCATCAATGTCACTGAGCGCACAGTAAGCACCTCTAAACAGGCCAAGCAGCCTGTGACCTGGCGTGCCGCGATCATTGGTGTGATGATCTCTGCGGCTGAATATCTTGCCCGTCTGCAGGCGCATTCGCGCGATCGTCACGCTTTGCAAAGGCTTGATGATCATATGCTTAAGGATGTCGGGCTGACCCGATCAGATATCGAACAGGAACTGTCAAAGCCGTTCCTGTAAGGTTTCCCCCGGCGCGGCTCGCCACCGCCGCGTTTGACGGAGGCACTTTGCTCCCATTGTGCCTCCGTTCGGCGGGAAGCGGCTGTAAACGCAAATTGTCACGATTTTGATCTATCAGGGATACAATACAATGTTTAATACAGGTGAGTTGCGCGAGGCCGCGGATTTTGTGCATCAATATGTTGCGCCGACGCCGACAATTCAGTGGCCGCTGCTTGATCGCGCGACCGGATTGTCCCTGTATGTGAAACACGAAAATCATACCCGACTTGGTGCGTTCAAAATCCGGGGTGGACTGACCTTTTGTCGTTATCTCGGAAAGTCGGTTGATGTGAACCGCGGGATTATCTCGGCGACACGGGGCAACCATGGTCAAAGCCTTGCCCATGCGGCCAGCCGTTTTGGTATGCCTGCGACCATTATTGTCCCGCATGGCAATTCCGTTGAAAAGAACGCCGCCATGCGGGCCTGGGGGGCAGAGGTGATTGAACATGGTCATGACTTCCAGGAGGCAGCGGAATACGCCAAGGCACTTGCCACCAAGGAAGACCTTGTAATGGTCCCGCCGTTCCATCGGGAACTTGTGCGTGGTGTCGCGTCCTATGGGTTGGAGCTTTTTGACGCTATTTCCGGTCTGGATCGTATCTATGTGCCGGTTGGCATGGGATCCGGGATTTGTTCGATGATCACGGTGCGTGATGCGCTGGGCCTTAAGACCGAAATTATTGGTGTGGTTGCAACGGGTGCGGATGCCATACGTCAGTCATTCATGGCCGGTGAAATCATCCAGACACCAACGGCCAATACATTCGCCGACGGGGTTGCCTGTCGTAGCCCGGACCCCAGCGCGTTTGAGATCATTAAAAGCGGTGCTGCGGACATTGTTGCTGTCGATGATGAACAGATCGCGGATGCCATGCGCCTTTATTTCAGTTCGTGCCACACCATTGCCGAGGGGGCAGGTGCCGTGCCGCTGGCGGCTGCAATTGCACAGCGCGAAAGCAATATCGGCAAGAAGGTCGCCGTTGTGTTGACCGGGGCGAACATTGATCGCGCCGACTTTGCGCGCATCCTTTCAGGAGAAAACAAATGAACAGCATTTCAAATCGTTCAGATGACAGCCCCACTGTTGATGAACGTCATCTCATGTTTGATGACCTTGAAAAACTTGGCCGCATTCTTGTGGAAACAGGTGATGTCGCGCACAGCTTTATTCAGGGTGCGGATAACATGGATGTAACCTGCCGCGATTTCTCTGCCTTTGACCCCTCGCGCCCCATGCCGGGGCAGGGACGCGGTGCGCTTGATGCGTTGCGGGCAGCGAAGGAAGAAATTCTGCCGCTGCTCGCCGCATCAATTGGTCCTCGTTATCTTGGATTTGTTACCGGCGGCACGACGCCAGCCGCCCTTGTCGGCGATTGGCTTGTCAGTGCAATTGATCAGAATGCCACCGGACCGGAAGGATCGGTCAATGCCGCGGTTGAAGAACAGGTCATCAACTGGTTGTGTGAACTGGGTGGTGTGCCGTCAGATACGTTTGATGGTGTTTTGACGACCGGTGCAACGGTATCAAACCTTTTGGGGCTGGTTGCGGCCCGCCAGTGGTGTGGTGAACAGATTGGTGTGAATGTCGATGCCGATGGTGCAAGCGTTCTGCCAGATCTTGAGATTTTTGCCGCGAGTCCGCACGCCAGCATGATCAAGGATTTGTCGGTTGCCGGCATTGGTCGTAACAGCTTTACCAAGGTCGCAACCACGCCGGGATCGGAAGAAACCGATATTGCCGACCTCAAGGCCAAGCTTGTGGCCAGTGACGCGCGCGCCAAGATCGTTATTGCGTCGGCCGGGACGGTGAACGCGACCGATTTCGATAACCTTGATGCGATTGCCGATTTGTGTCGTGAATTCGGCGCATGGCTTCATATCGATGCCGCGTTTGGCTTTTTCGCTGCCCTGGATGATCGTCGTGCCCACCTTACTAGGGGAATAGCGCGCGCGGACTCCATCACATCAGACGGGCATAAGTGGCTCAATGTCCCGTATGATTGCGGGATTTTCCTGACCCGTCATATTTCGGTGCTGGAGACATGCTGTCGCGCCTTCGCGCCGTATCTCGATACCAAGGCGGACGGGAATAGCTATATCAATCGCGGGGTCGAAAATTCCAGACGCTTCCGCGCGTTGCCGCTTTGGATGGCGATGACGGCTTATGGTCGCGACGGAATTGCATCCATCATCCGGGCAAACTGCGATCAGGCGGCAAACTTGGCCGCGTGGATTCGCATTCATGAGAAGCTCGAACTACTGCGTGAACCCAAACTCAATGTGACAATGTTCGCATCGCGTGGAACTGATGACGAGAATCGGGCATTGCTCCAGCGTATCAAAGAAACCGGCAAGGTTTTCCTGACACCGACGGTTTATGGCGGTCGTTTCGGATTCCGCGCGGCATTCAGCAACTGGCGGACCCGCGACGAAGATCTTGTGGTCGTCAAGCAGGCCATTCAAACGGCCTTGTAAAGGCGAACCCAAATCATCGATAACCCATGCGATGTATCGACTTGTACATCAAACATATGCCGAGTTCAGGATAAGACGATGACGACCCAAACCCTGCCGATCTATCAGATAGATGCCTTCACCGATGTTTTGTTTGCCGGCAATCCGGCGGCGGTTGTGCCGTTATCGGACTGGTTGCCTGATGACGTGCTGCAAAAAATCGCGATGGAAAACAATCTCTCGGAAACGGCCTTTTTCGTACCAAATGCCGGTGACGAGGCCGATTTTCATATTCGTTGGTTTACGCCGACCGTCGAGGTGCCGCTGTGTGGCCACGCGACGCTTGCAAGTGCATTTGTGATTTTCAATCGGCTTGGTTTTGAGGGCGATCTGATCAAGTTGCAAAGCCAAAGCGGCGTTTTGACCGCCCGGCGCGAAGGTGATGCGATTGTCCTGAACTTCCCGAAACAACCGATCAAGCGTGAAACTGTCTCTGAGGAGGTGGTTGAGGCGCTTGGCGGAGTTAAGCCCGCCGAGACATTTGGCGTGGTAAGCCGTGATACCGACATTGTGATTGTCTATGATGACGCTGCCATTGTGCGAAATATGCGCCCGGATATGTCGGCGTTGGGCAAATTGGCGGGGCGCGGTGTGATTGTTACGGCACCCAGCGATAAAACCGGACTTGATATGATTTCACGTTATTTCCTGCCAGCACTAGGCATCAATGAAGATCCGGTCACCGGTTATATGCACTGTGTCGTTGGGCCTTATTGGGCAGAAAAACTGGGGCAGGTCGATGTTGTCGGATATCAGGCGTCCGCGCGCGGTGGTGTGGTTGCCTGCAAAATCGACGGTGACCGTGTGCATCTCAAGGGCGAAGCTGTTCAGTACCTCAAAGGGGAAATCACGGTTCCGGCATGATTGGCCTGGCGGTGTCGGGCAATGAATTCAAAAGGGCGGGCAATCTGGTATTTGCCCGCCTTTCCTTGTTCAAGGGGCCTGTATTCTGTCTGGGGTATTCTACCGACTAATCCGCATTCGAACTGATTTGCTTTGTTTTTTTATTGACCGCGCTATAGGGCTTTCGTCTAAGTAAAAGGCAAAATGAAACGATTGTGGACAGATCTCGCCGGTGCAAAGGTGCGCGATAACCGCAAGAATGCAGGCTTTACAGGGGAAAGTTTATCGTGCTCGAAAGTGTTGTTGCCAGTTCTGCAACGCCGATGCAGATGTGGGTGGTCCTAGCACTCGTTGCCGGATCGCTTGTTCTGTATGGGTTGGAGCGCATCTCGCTCGAACTGACCAGTATTGCGCTTATCGCAACGCTTTTGCTTTTCTTTGATTTTTTCCCGCTGCTTGATGCGGATGGTGAAAACCTGATGGGGCCTGCCACGGTCATGTCGGGCTTTGCCAACCCGGCCTTGCTGACGGTGTTGTCCTTGCTGGTTGTCGGGCAGGGAATGGTTCTGACCGGGGGTGTCAGTTACATCGCCGGTCTGATTACCGAACATGGCGGTAAGAATGCCTCGATTGCGATTTTCGTCGGGTTGTTCGTTGTGATGGTATTGTCGGCCTTCCTGAATAATACGCCGGTTGTTGTTATCTTTATCCCGATTATTCAGGCACTTGCCGAGCGTATTGAACGTTCCCCATCGGCATTGATGATCCCGCTTTCCTATGCGGCGATCCTTGGCGGCATGACGACCCTGATCGGTTCATCTACCAACCTTCTGGTATCAAGTTCCCTGATCGAACTCGGCATGCCGGGGCTTGAATTCTTTGAGTTCACAACGATTGGCAGCGTGCTTGCCCTGACCGGCTTCGTCTATGTCCTGTTGATTGCGCCGCGCCTGCTTCCGGCGTTGGCATCCATGCGCAGCAAGCTTGCGAATCCCGATAGCAGCGGCAAGCAGTTCATTGCACAGATCACTGTTGGGCCAGCGGCCAACATGATCGGCACAAAGCCGGTGGCCGGGTTCTTCAAGAACCTGCCAAATATCACCGTTCAGATGATTGTTCGGCGCGAACATGCTGAACTGCCGCCGTTTGAAGATGATATGGAAATCCAGGCGGGCGACGTTCTGGTG
>CEQZ01018165.1_pt1 | contig 12520 bp, 10 predicted proteins | sample 530941 | NCBI WGS metagenome assembly CEQZ01 (sample SAMEA2621107, study PRJEB7988) | marine metagenome | biome: marine biome (ENVO:00000447); feature: mesopelagic zone (ENVO:00000213); material: "saline water (ENVO:00002010), including plankton (ENVO:xxxxxxxx)" | depth 800 m | reverse complement strand
TAGCCGCCAGCAGTGGTGGATATGAAAGATAAACAAGCCCTAGTCAAACGATAAAAATCAAAACTAAAACAGCAAATCACTGGGATTTTCCAGCATTTGCTGTCAGTCTAGGGTTTTGCTCGCTTTGCAAAGATGCGTTAGATAAACAGCCTTCATTTGAAAAATGATTTTTGAATAAGGCTCAAAATAAAAAATTACCTATTTAAAGGGGAGAGAGAATGTCGGATAAGCAGCAATTAGCTACTGCTCGTGAACATGCATTGGCACTGGAAAAGGTTGTCAATAATGTGGTGATTGGTCAGCAACAGGCGATTCGTTTGATCTTGATCGCACTGCATGCTCGCGGCCACGTATTGCTTGAAGGCGGGGTCGGGGTGGGGAAAACTACCTTGTTACGGGCTTTCTCAAAAGCATTAGGTGGTGCATTTGGCCGTATCGAAGGTAGTGTGGACTTAATGCCTAACGATCTGCTTTACAGTGCCTGGGTTAATGCTGATGGTAAACCGGTCATCGAACCTGGTCCGTTGATTGCCAAAGGCGAAGAAACCGCGGTGTTTTTCTTTAATGAAATTAACCGTGCCCGTCCCCAGGTTCAATCACTGCTGCTCAGAGCGATGGCCGAGCGAAGTGCTGAAGCGTTTGGTAAAGAGTATCGTTTTCCGCATATGATCGTATTTGCTGATCGTAATGCCGTGGAAAAAGAGGAAACCTTTGAACTTAGTGCGGCAGCGCGAGATCGTTTCCTGTTCGAGATTAATATCAGTCGACCACTTGAAGATGAACAGCGTCGTAAATTGATTTTTGATCCGGCATTTCATGATGTAGATGAATTGCTGAGTTCAATAGGTGACCCACTGCTGAACTATCGTGATTTGAATGCTCTGGATCGGGATATTCAGAATAGCGTCTATGTTTCTCCGGAAATTGAAAACTATGTCGTACGTCTGTGGGATGCCAGCTGGGAACCTCATAAACTCGGTATTACCTTACCCGATGTCTACGTAGAGGATCTGGTCGTTGCCGGCGCCAGTGTTCGTGGTATGTCGGCGATGGTTCGTGCGGCCAAGGTTTGTGCCTGGCTGGAAGGGCGTGACCATGTCATGCCTGACGATATTCATTATGTATTACTGCCATCATTGACCCATCGTGTATTCCTGTCGCCGGTCTATGATGGCCGTCGTGAGCAGTTGATGCCGCAGTTTGTACAGGCGTTACGCGACCATATCGCTACGCCGTAAGCAGGCCTCATCATGAAGCCTATTCAACCTCAGGAATTTAGCTACCGCTTTCCAGATAAGGTTTTCGGACATGTGCCAGGTGCACACAACGGAACTGCAATGGGAAGTGGTGATCGTTTTGCCGGTTTTGCCGACTTGTTTGATTACCCCGACCCACGGCGTCTGGATGTGCGTGCCAGTTTACGCACTAATATTGCCGATTCCGCTTTAGGTAATCAGGAACGCTGGCTGGTTCGCCGTTATCAGCAACGCTCTTCTATTACCTTATGGCTACTTGCCGACCTAAGCCGATCGATGTCGGTTTCAAGTGTCAGTAATGAACGGGTGGCTCGTCTGGCCCATATGATTGCTCACAGCTCTATTGGCTTTGGCGATCGGTTTGCCATGGCTGGATTTGACGCCATGTGGCGTAAAGATGTTTCAGTGATGCCAACCAGACAGCGCAGTATGCCTGCTTTGGCCGCTGAAAAAATCATTCATGCAGCGCCACCTTCAGAGCCTGGCGCGGCAGGATTATTTGATGCTGCAGATTTGATTACCAGCCCTAAAGCCATGGTGTTTATTGCATCAGACTTTTGCTGTGATATTGACCTGGTGGATCGCACTTTACGCAAGTTGGCACATTACACGGTGATACCTATCGTCTGGCAACATGATGAAGTGGATCATCTGCCTTCACATGCCGGTTGGACTGAAACCAGGGATTCTGAGACCGGAAAACGTCATAGCGTATGGATTCGGCCGGGTATCAAAAAACGTTGGCAGCAGCAATTGGATGAACATTTTGAGAAATTGACGGCCTGTTTTATGCGCTATCGCGTTAAGCCGCTTTTTGTCTCTGGAGAGGTCACCCCACAACAATTGACCCAGTATTTCTCCGCCATGAAAAAATCATAGGAATGCACATAATGCGCCGTTGGATCCTCATTATCAGTTTTATTTTCAGTAGTCAGCTCATGGCTCAGGATGTGATCATTAACATTGATCGCAGTTGGGGCCTTTTGATTGGTGATATTGTAACGACCAGCATTGTTCTGCCGGTAAGTGTCAGCGATATTGATGCAGACAGTTTGCCGCAATTGAACAAACGACATGGGCCTTGGCTTAATCTGCAGCAGATATCAAGTAATAATAATGTGCTTGAGCTGCAGTATCAGTTGGTTAATGTACCTGCTGAAACACGCACATTACAGACTCCCACCTATACCCTCAGAACCAATGCGGGTGAATTGCTGGATATTCCGTCAGCTGAATTTTCTGCCGGATCTTTTTTGAATGCCACTGAAGAAAATGCGATGGAAATTCCGTTACGTGGTGATCAGCGTTTACTTCCTGCAGACTTTGCTTCGCTGCAAAAACAACTAACATATGCCATTGCCGTCGCTTTGATTACGGCACTTATATGGCTGGTCTGGCATATTGGCTTACGCCCGGGCAAACGTCTGCCGTTTGCTAGAGCGGTATTTTCAATGAACAAATTACGCTGGTTTGGACATAAAGACGTGGATGCTGCCACACGCGTTATGCATCATGCATTTAATGACAGTGCCGGCACGGTGGTGATTTACAGTCAGATTCAGCAATTGTGGGATGCCTGTCCGTGGTTAGCTGATTTACAGCCAGAGATCACAAGGTTTTATCAGCAATCAGCATCACACTATTTCAGCCGGGAACCTCAGCAGAATGCGGATTTTGACAGTTTGATTAAACTGGCTCGTGCCTGCCGGGCGAGGGAGAAAATGGCATGATGCTGTTTGGGCTCGAATGGGCTTTCCCCCTTGTATTTTTGTTATTACCGATGGTGTTATTACCATGGTTTAATAACAATCTGGATAAAACGGTGGCCTGGACAGCGCTAGTACCACACGATCCGTTATCCCGAACCATTAGCCTGACGTTGAAAGTGTTGTCTTCCGTGGTTATTGCTGCTTTATTGCTCGCTGTTGCCAGCCCGGCTATACCGGAACGAACCGTGGAGAGGTTTGGTGAGGGAGCTGAGATTGTATTACTGCTGGATCGTAGTCGTAGTATGGACGATGCGTTTGCTGTGACCACTCAGGCTGCTAATTATTCTGTTGCAGGCGACAATTCCAAACGTCGGGTTGCACGAACCTATCTGACTGAGTTTGTAAAAAAACGTCCCGATGATCGGTTTGGTTTTGTTTTCTTCAGTACGAATTCGATCAATCTGTTACCACTGACCTATAGTAAAGAAGCTATTCTCAATACGATTGAAGCAAATTCTTTAGGTAAGGGCTTATCCGATACCAACCTGGCTGATGCGTTAATGAATTCGGCTTTAATGTTTGAGGATCAGCCCTATCGTGGTTCGCGAATTGTTTTACTGGTCTCTGATGGTGGTCAGTTAATGACCGATGAAGCCATGGAATTAATCACCAAACGTTACAAGGAGATGAATCTTAGTATTTACTGGATTTATCTCAAAGCCAGACAAGGCATGACGCTGGAACCGTCGGAAAATGACAATATTCTCTATACCGATCTGCCCGAGCGTAAAGTTCATGAGTTCTTTAAAAGTATTGGCATTCCTTATCGGGCATTTGAAGCTGGATCATTGGAAGAGTTTGCTGCGGCGATGGATGAAATTGACGAACAGCAATATCAGACCTTGATTGTCGAAGAGCTGGTGCCGCACGAACCCAAGGCAGACTGGTTTTTATGGTTAGCGTTGCTTGCCATGCTGCCGTTGGCAAGTTCACATCTATATAGTTACTGGGGAGTTCGAAAAGCACATGAGTAACACATTAAAATTATTACGCTGGGTGTTGCTGTCGATTTTTGTTATCAGCATTGGTGTGATGTTGTTATCAAGTTGGCAGTTATGGCAGCAAAAAAGAGTTGAAGCTTTTGTCATTGCTCCCGAACAATATGAAACGATTCCGGAGCATCCTCGGGCACATTTTGCACAAGGCAGCTATCTGGTTGAACAAAACGAGAACGATGCAGCTTTAGAGCAATACACCTTGGTTCTTGGCAGCCAGCAAACAGAGTTGTTACCTGCTGCCTATTTCAATCGTGGCAACATCAATTTACGTGAAGCGATAGCAATGGATGGCAATGATCCGCAAATGATTCCACTGGTTGAATTAGCTAAACAGGATTATCGCAGTGCTCTGAAACAACAGCCGGATTTCTGGGATGCGCGCTTTAATCTTGAGGTAGCACTGCGTTTAGTGCCAGAAGATCCTGAAGTAGATGGTAATTTTAAAAAGCAGGAGATCTACAGCGAGCGCAGTATTGAAACCAAGGCATTCAAGGTTGATTTACCATGAGGCTGAGTTATCCTAAACGTATATTTTTAACAGCTCTGGTCATGCTGATCAGTCTGTTAATGATTATGGCGGCTCTATGGTTACCTCCGGTGGATCGCGAAATAGAGGTGATGGACAGTCTATTTGTCATTGATATAACCGACAGTATGAACGTGGAAGATGTTAGCTTTGGCAGTGAAACCATTACTCGACTGGACTGGGCCAAGGAATATACCCGTCAGTCAATTTTGAGTATGCCATGTGGTTCTCATGCCGGCCTGGCAATTTTCAGTGAAGCTCGCAGCCTGATTCTGATGACGCCCGTTGAAGTCTGTGCCAATTATCATGATCTGATGCAGATGCTGTCTCAATTTCATCCAACGATGGCGTGGGCTCGTTCCAGTGAAGTATCCAAAGCGCTCTATACAGCGATTCGTCAGGCTAAAGAAATTACCCCACAGCCAACGGTTGTATTTTTAACTGATGGTCATGAAGCGCCACCGGTTCATGAAACACTTTTTCCCAAATTCACTGACACACCAGGCGAAGTACCTGGAGTGATCGTCGGTATTGGGGGGAGTGATCTGGTGCCTATTCCAAAAACCAATGAGTTTGGTGAAATAGAGGGATATTGGGAGATCAACGAGGTTATGCATAAAGATGTGTACGCATCAAGTCGAGGAGATGCGGCCGAGCTCAATAATAACCGTCCGCGGACAGAACATTTATCTTCGCAGAAGAAGTCTCATATGGAAACGGTCTCAAGACGGGTTGGCTTTGAGTTTATTTCTTCACCAACATCCCCACAGAAACTGATCAAAGAAATGCAGAAAATTTCTGACACCCGGCAGCAACCGGTCAAATATGATTTGTTTGTCTGGTTGGCATCAATCGCCTTAATTTTACTGCTTCTGGTATTTTTACCTTACAGTCTGTTCACCAAACAGCATGAGTAAGCTGGAGTTTACCTTTTTTATCAGGCGAAATGGAATTTCAATATTGAAACTTCTCTAACCTGTTTGATTGTCTGTAAAGCATGAGTTGGTCACATCCATATCTGCTTTATTTATTGCCACTGGTGCTGCTGCCGTGGGTAAGTCGTAATACTGAAAAGCAAATTGTCTGGGAATCATTATTACCTCACGATACTGTTTCCACAGTTATGGGTTATACACTGCGTGTAATGACATCGATTGTGATTGCTGCATTACTCATGGCGGTTGCAGAACCACATATCCCTGAACATACGGTGCAGCGCAGTGGTCAGGGAGCAGAAGTCATTATTTTGCTGGATCGCAGTCGCAGTATGGATCAGCCTTTTGCTCGCCGTCACACCTATCGTCTCTCCACTAAAATGAATTTCAAGGAAAGCAAGCGCAGTGTTGCCCGTTATTATTTGACCGAGTTTGTTTCCAGTCGTCCTGATGACCGTTTTGGCTATGTGTTTTTCAGTGAACAGGCAAGCGGAATTTTGCCATTAACCTACAGTAAGGAAACCACACTGGCCACTATTGAAGCAGGAGGGTTAGGCCGCGGATTGACCAAAACCGATATCTCTGTGGCATTAAAAAAAGCAGGTGAAATGTTTGATGGAGAAGTCTATCGGGGAGCGCGAATTGTGTTGTTGATTTCCGATGGAGGACAAATTTTATCCGCTGAGCAGGAACAACGGATTAGCCAGATATTACAGGACAATAATCTCAGTTTATATTGGATCTATCTGCGTTCCGTCAGTGGCATGACGCTTGACGAAATGCCCGGTGAAAGCGTGCTCTGGCAGGGAGCACCGGAAAGACATTTACATACTTTTTTCAAAAGCCTGTCGGTTCCTTATCAGGCTTTTGAGGCTGGTTCGCTCGATGAATTTGCAGCAGCCATGAAGAATATTGATCAACAGCATTATCAGACGTTACTAGTCGAACGCAAAATGCCGCGTGAATCACTGGCAGACTATTTCCTATGGGTAGCAATGGTGGGTTTGTTGCTGCTGACCGCATCACAGATATACACTTGGTTTGGTGTATCGCGGGCGTATCGTTCGACACGTCATTGACCAATAGCAGGTTGAATTTAAATCTAACCATGACAAATCTTTTTCTCGACATTTCTCTGTCTCAGCAGCGTTGCCAGCTAATAAGGGATGACAAGGTGCTGTTTTCTGCATCTGTTTCAACGGCTTTAAATGGACCCGGTGAACAGGAAGGTTCAGGATGCACTCCCAGAGGCTGGCATATAATCAGGGCATGTATTGGTGAGGGGCAACCGGTTAATACCGTGTTTCGTGGCAGACGGCCTACTGGTGAAATTTTTTCACCACTGCTGGCGAAACAATTTCCCGATAAAGACTGGATTTTAACGCGCATAATCTGGTTAAGCGGACTGGAACTTGGCAGGAATCGACTGGGAAATGTTGATACAATGCGTCGCTATATTTACATACATGGCACACCGGATAGCGAGCCAATGGGCATCGCTAAATCCCACGGTTGTATCCGCATGCACAATCAGGATTTGCTGACGTTGTTTGATCTGGTCAAACCCGGTTTGAAAGTCCTCATTCACGAATAAGGTAATTACATGACATTAGGCCCGTTGATGGTGGATCTGATCGGCGTAACGATCAGTGAGAAAGAAAGAGAAATTCTTCAACATCCATTGGTTGGCGGTGTCATCCTGTTCAGCCGTAATTATGAATCTCCGGAACAAATTGCTGCACTGACTTCTGAAATCCACGCAATACGTCAACCACATCTCATCATTGCTGTGGATCATGAAGGTGGACGGGTACAACGGTTTCGTGAAGGCTTCAGCCGGCTTCCACCTGTTGGCACGTTAGGCCAGCATTACATGCAACATCCTCAACAATCCCTTAAACAAGCCGAAGTAACCGGTTGGTTAATGGCGGCAGAACTTCGTGCCGTGGGAGTGGACTTCAGTTTTGCACCGGTTCTGGATCTGGATTACGGCATCAGTGAAGTGATTGGTGATCGTGCATTTCATCGGGATCCACAAGCGGTTACCAAACTGGCTGCTGCTTATATCAGCGGCATGAAACAGGCTTACATGGCAGCTGTTGGTAAACATTTTCCTGGTCATGGTGCCGTGGAAGTCGACTCGCATTCAGGTCTGCCGATCGATACACGCTATCTGGAAGATATGTGGCAGGCTGATATGCTGCCATTTAGGCAACTTTGCTCACAAACCTTGGCGGGCATCATGCCAGCACATATTGTTTATGAAAAATGCGACAGTTTGCCGGCTGGCTTTTCACCCTATTGGATCCAGGAAATTCTGCGTAAGCGTATGGGCTTCCAGGGTGCAGTAATCAGTGATGATCTGAGTATGGCAGGTGCTGCCATTATGGGAGATAGTACAGCTCGTGCAGAAGCTGCTTTAGCTGCGGGTTGTGACTTGTTGCTACTTTGCAATAACCCCTCAGAAGTTGAAAGTGTGCTGGATAACCTTAAATGTGATGCCGATCCGCTAAGACATATGCGTCTGGTTCGATTGCATGGTCGTCACCCGATTGACCGCGAGACGCTAATGGCTAGCGAGCAATGGAAACAGGCGGTTTATAGCGTTGCCAATTATGCTCCTGATACTGATCGGCAACTGGATCTTGCCTGATATTTTTTCGGTTGATTCTCCCTACACCGCCAGTCGGCAGTGTTATCATTTTGCTTTGAATTAAAAAACTGTCTAATGACCTCGCAATTCGTACACCTGCATTTACACACTGATTATTCTCTGGTTGACGGACTGGTCCGTATCAAACCGCTGGTCAAGGCAGCGGCTGCCTCTGGCATGCCTGCAATTGCCATTACCGATCAACATAACCTGTTTGCCGCCGTAAAACTTTACAGCGCTGCAATGCAAGCCGGGGTCAAACCTATTCTTGGTGCCGATATCCGGCTGCGGGACAGCAGTGACAGCAAAAAAAGCCTGCGTATGGTGTTGCTGTGCAGCACGATGAAGGGCTATCACAACTTGTCACGATTGATTTCAAGAGCCTATACAGAAGGACAGCATTTAGGTGTGCCAATGCTGGAACCTGAATGGCTTGATGGACAAACTGACGGGTTGATTTGTTTAAGTGGCGGGCGTGAAGGGTTGTTAGGCCGTGACTTGTTGGGCGGTCGACAAACAGAAGCTGAACAATTGGCCAGACAGTGGATGCAGTTGTTTCCAGATCGCTTTTATCTGGAGCTGGTGCGAACTGGCCGCGATGATGAAGAACGTTATATTCAACAGGCGTTGCAACTGGCCAGTGAGCTAGACTTGCCGGTGGTGGCGACCAACGATGTGCGCTTTTTAACTCCGGATCAGTTTGAAGCCCATGAAGCCAAGGTCTGTATTAATGAAGGCCGGTTGCTTGATGATCCGCGTCGCCCAAGAATGTACTCCGAACAGCAATATCTGCGTAGTCCGGAAGAAATGGTGCGTTTGTTTGCCGATATTCCGGAAGCCATCACCAACACGGTCGAAATCGCCAAACGCTGTAATGTTGAATTAACACTGGGCGAACATTATCTGCCGGATTTCCCGGTACCTGATGGCATGACACTGGCGGAATTCTTCTCCAAGGAATCATTTGAGGGGCTTGCTGAAAGATTACCGGTGTTGTTTCCGGATGAGGCAGAGCGTGAACAAAAGCGCCCTGAATATGAATCACGGCTGCAGATTGAACTCGACGTTATCAATGAAATGGGCTTTCCAGGTTACTTTCTAATCGTTGCCGACTTTATTCGCTGGGCCAAGAATAACGGGGTTCCGGTAGGACCTGGACGGGGTTCCGGTGCAGGCTCTCTGGTAGCCTATGCTTTAAAAATTACCGATATAGATCCGCTGCAATACGATCTGCTGTTTGAACGGTTTTTGAATCCGGAGCGTGTATCACTGCCTGACTTTGACGTCGACTTTTGCATGGATGGCCGGGATCGCGTTATCGATTATGTGTCCCGGCATTATGGTCGGGATCATGTCTCGCAGATCATTACTTTCGGCACCATGGCCGCCAAAGCGGTATTGCGCGATGTCGGCCGTGTTTTGGGTCATCCTTATGGCATGGTCGATCAACTGGCCAAGCTGGTGCCGTTTGAACTGAAAATGACTCTGAGCAAGGCGCTGGAACAAGAGCCTCAGCTTAAAGAACGTTACGACAAGGAAGAAGACGTTCGCACGCTGATTGATTTGGCATTGCAGCTGGAAGGTCTGACCCGAAACGTCGGTAAACATGCCGGTGGCGTGGTCATCGCACCGAAAAAACTGACTGATTACACACCGTTATATTGTGAACAGAATGGCGCTGGTCTGGTGTCGCAATATGATAAAGACGACGTTGAAAGTGTCGGTCTGGTTAAATTTGACTTTCTGGGCCTGAAAACCCTGACTGTTATTGACTGGGCGGTTAAAAATGTAAAAGCGATGTTGTCAGCTGACGAGGCGGACAAGATTGATATCACCTTGCTGCCGCTGGATGACAAACCCAGTTACGACTTATTAAAACGGTGTGAAACCACTGCGGTATTCCAGTTGGAATCGCGCGGTATGAAAGAGCTTATCAAGCGACTGCAGCCGGATAATTTTGAAGATATTATCGCTTTGGTGGCATTGTTCCGACCCGGGCCGTTGCAATCGGGCATGGTCGATGACTTTGTTAATCGTAAACATGGCCGGGCCAAAGTCGATTATCCGCATCCCGATCTCGAACCCGTTCTGAAACCTACCTATGGGGTAATCGTTTATCAGGAACAGGTTATGCAAATCGCCCAGGTTCTGGCCGGTTATAGTCTGGGGGAAGCCGATATGCTGCGCCGGGCGATGGGTAAGAAAAAGCCCGAAGAAATGGCCAAGCAACGACAGATTTTCCTGGAAGGTGCTAAAAATCGTGGCATTGAGGAAAACACTGCAGGACCGATTTTCGATTTGATGGAAAAGTTTGCTGAGTACGGTTTTAACAAATCGCATTCAGCTGCTTATGCATTGGTTGCCTATCAAACGGCCTGGCTGAAAGCCCATTATCCAGCAGCGTTTATGGCGGCAGTATTATCAGCGGATATGGACAACACGGATAAAGTTGTCGGCCTGATTGATGAATGCCGGGATATGAATCTGACGGTATTACCGCCTGATGTTAATTTCAGCAAAATCCAGTTTACCGTAGAAAATGAAACCACTATCCGTTACGGCATGGGCGCCATCAAAGGGGTAGGTGAATCGGCACTGGCAGGTATTGTTTCAGAACGCGAGCAGGGCGAAGCATTTACCTCATTATTTGATTTCTGTCGTCGGGTTGAGCTGAAAAAAATCAACCGCCGAGTGATGGAATCTTTAGTTAAAGCGGGTGCATTTGATTCACTTGGCGGACATCGAGCCAGTCTGGAATCCAGCCTCAGCCGGGCGATGCAGATTGCAGAGCAGCATCGGCGTGATGCCGCCAGTGGGCAGAATGATTTGTTTGGCCTGGCTGAACCATCTCATGCCGATCAACCGCAAACTGATTTGCTGGAAGATGTGCCGGAATGGCAGGAAGAGCAGTTATTACGTGCTGAGAAAGAAACACTGGGGTTATATTTAAGCGGACACCCGATCGATCGTTATGCTGCCGAGCTGGCCCAATTTATTCCAAAAAAAATCAGTGAGCTGGATGCGCCTGAATCCAAAGGCTATCAACGTAATGAAATTCCATTACTGACTGCTGGTTTGATTGTGGCCATTCGTACGATGAAATCCAAAAACGGCAGCCGTATGGCGTTTATTACTCTGGATGACCAGACAGCCCGCCTGGAAGTGCGGGTTTTTGGCGATGTCTATGAGCAATATCAAAATGTTATACAACCGGATAAATTGGTGGTGATTCAGGGCAAGATTGGCCAGGATAATTTCAGTGGCGGTCTCGCTGGTACGGCAGAGTCAGTTTATGATTTACAGAAAGCCCGTGAATTATTTGGTAAGTCAGTCCAATTGACGGTGAAGCAGCAAGGTGAGGATGCACAATGGATTTCGCAGATGCAAGCTGTGATGTCACCATTTTGTGGTGGTGTAATTCCAGTGGAACTCAAGTATGTTAATCAGGATGCTGAAGTAGTGATCCGACTGGGGCATGACTGGCAAATCACTCCATCGGATACCCTGTTGAAAGAGCTGGCAGATTTACCAATTAGTGAAACTGTGACGGTGCGCTATTAAGCGACTTAATCCGCTTTGTTGGCTGATGTCAATCGTGTACGATTAATGCAACTCAAACGTTTATTCTAAGGATTGCTGACGTGGAAATGATGCCTTACCTGAAACTGATGGCTGATAAGGAAGCCTCAGATTTGTTTTTTTGTACTGCGACCGAACCGCAAGTCAAAATTCAAGGGGTGATACGCCCCGTTGGCAGTAAAAAAATGCTGACAGGTGAAGTCAAAGAGCTCGCCTATTCATTAATGGATCAGCAACAGATTGCTGAATTTGAACAAAATCTGGAAATGAATTTTGCCGTTCCAGTCCATGGCGTTGGCCGGTTCCGGGTCAATATCTTCCGGCAGCGGGGCGAAGTCTCCATGGTTATTCGCTATATTCGCACCCATATTCCAAATTTTGAAGAAATGAGTTTGCCACCGGTACTGGGTAATGTGGTGATGGAAAAACGTGGTTTGATTCTAGTTGTCGGTGCCACCGGCAGTGGTAAGTCCACTACGTTGGCCGCAATGATTGGTCATCGAAATCGAAATTCCGGATCACATATTCTGACCATTGAAGATCCACTGGAATTTGTGCATTCCCATCAGCGATCAATTGTGCAACAGCGCGAAGTCGGTATTGATACTCTTTCTTACGAAAATGCATTAAAAAATGCCTTGCGTGAAGCACCCGATGTCATTCTGATTGGTGAGATCCGCGACATGGACACCATGAAGCACGCTATCAATTACTCTGAAACCGGTCATCTGTGTTTAGCGACCTTGCACGCTAATAATGCAAATCAGGCGCTGGATCGGATCATTAACTTTTTCCCGGAAATGA
>CEQZ01018176.1_pt1 | contig 12567 bp, 9 predicted proteins | sample 530941 | NCBI WGS metagenome assembly CEQZ01 (sample SAMEA2621107, study PRJEB7988) | marine metagenome | biome: marine biome (ENVO:00000447); feature: mesopelagic zone (ENVO:00000213); material: "saline water (ENVO:00002010), including plankton (ENVO:xxxxxxxx)" | depth 800 m | reverse complement strand
CCCGAAACCCTGAAGCGGGTGGGAGATGTATTTCTGGCGCATTTTGTAAAGTTGGCTGTTCTTATCCATCGGCAAGTACTGATGTCACAATCTTTGCGAGCTGATCTGGTGCCTCGAACACCAGACGAATGTCGAGACTGCTTATGCCGTCCCGGTCCGTTAATGGCAAGCGCATCAGATCCTTTTGGGTCGTGACAAGTCTGGCATCAAGCCGTGCCGCATCGGCACGCAGATCGCCAAGCTCTTGCGCCGTAAAGGGGTGGTGATCTGAAAAATCACGTGTCTGGATGATTTGCGCGCCAGCCTTTCGGAGGCTGTCATAAAATTTCGATGGTTGGCCAATGCCGGCAAAGGCGAGAACGCGGGATTGATTGAAATCGTCCGCGTTGATCGCCTCGATCGATGCGCGCAACACCGGAACGGAAGCCGGAAGGCGCGTGATGAAGTCGGGCGTCTTGTCGCCGATCAGAATGATGGCGCGCACTTTTTCGAGCCCACTGATCAGGGGTTCACGCATGGGGCCGGCGGGCATGACACGGCCATTGCCAATGCCATAGTTGCTGTCGATCACAGCGAAACTACAATCCTTGATCAGGGTTGGATTTTGCAATCCGTCATCAAGAATGATCGCATTGGCACCGGCATCAACTGCCATTTCGGCGCCAAGGGCACGGTTGCGTGAAATCCACGCCGGGCCATGCTGGGCGAGCAAAAGTGGTTCGTCGCCAACTTTGTCGGCCGTATCAACGCCCGGATTGACCCGGTGCGGGCCTTCAAGGGATCCGCCATAGCCGCGACTGACGAAATGCGGCGTGCGGCCAAGGTTCGTCAGAAGATTGTAAAGCGCAACAGCCGTTGGGGTTTTGCCGGCACCACCGACGGTGAAATTGCCGACGCAGAAAACCGGGCAGCCGGGATGGCGCGGCGTGGTTGTCAGTTTGCGAAAGCAGGTGCCCGCCCGCCAGGCTGCGGAAAGCGGGCTCAGAAGTTTCGGAATGACCCCGTCATGCTGCCAGAATTCCGGATCACGCATCACGGGCCTCCTTGATGCCCTTTTGCGCTAACAAGGGGCGCAAGGCATCAAGCGTTCGATCCAGCACTTCGGCCTTGGAGTTTGCGTAATCAAGCGCTGCTTTGGCGATTTTCCCTGTGGAGTCAGGATCGTGAAGCAGGGCGGCAACCTGTCGTGCAAGATCATCCGCATCGGTCACCGGGCGGCAGGCACCGTTTGCCAACATTTCAGCGCTGATGGCGGCAAAGTTGCTCATATCCGGGCCGTGCAAAATGGCGCAATTCAATCGTGCAGGTTCCAGCGGGTTCTGACCGCCACCCGCAGACAGGGTTTTGCCCATAAAGACGATTGGCGCGATGCGATAAAACAGGCCAAGTTCACCCATGGTATCGGCAAGGTAAACATCAGTGCCCGGTGTGATGTCGTGACCAAGGCTTCGGCGTGATACCTGCAGGCCCTGTGCGACCAGATCGGCTTCAATATCATCGGCGCGATCCGGGTGGCGCGGCACGATGATGGTCAGCACGCCGCTATGATCGCGGGCGAGTTTTTTATGAACGTCGCCGGCAATATGTTCTTCGCCCTTAAACGTGCTTGAGGCGAGCCAGACCGGACGATGACCAATCTGTTCCTGAAGCGTTGCCAGATCAGTTTCATCGGCGGGCAAAGGCGGGGCAGCAAATTTAAGATTGCCAACAGCCCGCACCGATGTCGCACCGAGACTTTCAAATCGCGTGGTTTCGTCACCGCTTTGGGTCAGGATCAGATCAAACGCAGAAATAACCGGCCGGATAAAGGACGGATAGCGTGAGTAACCCTTAAAGCTTTTTTCCGAAATGCGCCCGTTGAGCAATGCAAGGCTGACACCGGCTTTCTTGGCCTTGGTCAGAAGGTTTGGCCAGAAGTCGCTTTCAAGCCAAAGCGCGACATCAGGTTTCCAGTGATGCAGGAAACGCGCGACACAAACCTGACGGTCAATCGGGACAAACTGGTGAATGACGCCCTTGGGCAGGCGGGCATGCATCATGGTGGCGGACGTGACCGTGCCGGTTGTCACCAAAATGGATGCCGACGGATAAAGACGACGGATTTCATCAATCACCGGCAAGGCGGACAGGGATTCCCCCACACTGGCCCCGTGGATCCACACCAGATGTCCCTTGGGGCGGGCCGCACCCGGATGACCAAAGCGTTCCCCAATGCGCCCTGCGTCCTCCTTGCCGCGGTTTTTGCGACGGTTCAGATAAAGGTTTAGCGCCGGACCAAGCAGGCGGGTTGCCGCGCGATAGGCGTAAAACAGGCTCATGACCCGGTTTCCCCCACCGCGATGGCAGATCGCTTTTGTTTGGGCAGCTCATCGGGGGCAGCAGGCGGTATCACCGCAAGACCAAGTTCACGATCGGTTTCCTGGGTGAGCTTGGTCAGGGCGTTTTCAAGCTCGATCCGTTTGGCTTCCATGCCTTCGTCATCAAGCTTGCGGTCGACAAAAATCGGATCGCCCCAGTGAAAAACACCGCGTGAAAAGGGCAGGGGCAAAATGAACCGATCCCAACTTTGAATGACCTTGCGGTTGGAAGCCGAATAGGTCAGTGGGAAAATCGGAACACCGGCCATGCGGGCGGCCTGAATGATCCCGTCGGATGCCCGCATGCGGGGGCCGCGCGGCCCATCCGGCGTCATGCCGACAACTTCGCCAGCTTTCAGCGCCTTGAGAATCTGGCGCAGGGCCGCAGCACCGCCTTTGCCCTTGCCGGTCGACCCGGCGATGGTCTTGATATCAAAGCGTGCAATCGTCCGAGAAATGATTTCCCCGTCACGATGCGATGAAATCAGCATGTTAAACGGGCGGTCCCCGCCGACCGATCGCCACGTATAGGGCATCATCAAAAGACGTTGATGCCAGAAGGCAACAATAAACGGTTTGCCTTCTGTCAGGTAGTGGGCCGGATGGTCACCACCTTTGGTGCGCCAGCGTCCTGTGGCACGCATCAGGCGCACATAAAACGCCGCCAGCCAGCACAGTGTGCTGCGCATTGTATCGCTTTTTATGATCCGTTTATGCCACTGCACGCCCGATATTCCCGAAGTTGTCCGGATCAGTTTCCGTTTTCTTCCGAGAATTGCAAGTTATAGAGGTGCGCATAAGCCCCTCCCAGTGCTAGCAATTCTTCGTGTTTGCCCTGTTCGGTCACGCGCCCATTGCTGACAACGCAAATCTTGTCGGCATCAATGATGGTCGACAGACGGTGCGCAATTACAAGGGTCGTCCGGCCTTTCATCAGTTCGGCCAAAGCCCCCTGAATATGGCGTTCGGATTCCGTATCAAGTGCAGAGGTCGCTTCGTCCAGCAACAGGATCGGCGCGTTTTTCAGCATGGCGCGCGCAATCGCAATACGCTGGCGCTGCCCACCCGAAAGCTTCACACCATGTTCGCCGACAATCGTGTCATAGCCATGTTGAAGCTGTCCGATAAAGTCGTGGGCGGCGGCCTGACGTGCGGCTTGTTCGATCTCGGCATCCGATGCGCCAGCACGACCATAGGCGATGTTGGCCCGTACCGTATCGTCAAACAGGGTGATTTCCTGACTGACGAGTGCGGTTGCCTTGCGCAGGCTTTCAAGCGTCACATTGCGGATATCCTGACCATCAATGGTAATCGCACCCTGATCAATGTCATAGAAACGCGGGATCAGGTTGAGGATGGTCGATTTACCCGCACCCGACGGGCCGACAAGAGCCACGGTTTCACCTGCCTTGATATCAAGATCAATCTCGCGGAGTGCCGTGATTTCAGGGGTATAGGCAAAGGCAACGTTTTTGAAGTTGATGTTGCCGCCCGAAACGGCGAGCTCCTTGGCATCCGGTGCGTCCTTGATTTCAGGTTCAATATCAAGAACCGTGAAGACGCGCTGGGACGCAGCAAGGCCTTGCTGCAAGGTGATGTTGATATTGGCCAAACGTTTGACCGGCTCATAGGCCAGAAGCAAGGCTGTGATAAAGGCAAAGAAGCTCCCGGGGTCGCTTGCCCCGTCGATCACGCGGTTGCCGCCATAAATGATGATGGCGGTGATTGCTGCACCACCAAGTGTTTCCATGATGGGGGACGAACGTGCACTAACCGTCGATGCCTTGAAGCTCAGTTTGAAGACTGTCTCTACCAGCTTGCCCATGCGCGAACATTCATAGGGCTCCATGCCATATGCCTTCACGTGGCGAATGCCCTGGAAGGTTTGTTCAAGCAAGGTGGCGAATTCGCCGATCTGTTGCTGGGTATTGGCGGACACCTTGCGCATACGTTTGCCCAGTCGCGCAATCGGATAGATCGCAGCGGGAAATACGGTAAAGGCGATGATCGCAAGCAACCAGTCCTTGTAGAACATCACGCCGACAAGGACGACAGCGGTCAGAAGGTCTTTGCCAAAACCGGTCAGCGAGTTTGAAACTGCCGCGCGCATCGCGGTGATGTCGTTGGTAAAGCGCGTGATCAGCTTGCCGGTATTCGTGCTGTGGAAAAAGCCGATATCAAGGCGAATGACGTGCTCATACAGGCTGTTTTGCAGATCGGCCAGAATACGCCCACCGACATAGCTCATCAAAACGGTCTGGCCATAGTTGGCAAAGCCTTTGAGGGCAAAGGATCCAAGAACCGCTGCCCCGACGGGCACCAGCATGTTTTCCTTCTTGTTGATGAAAACATCATTGATGATCGGATCCATCAAAAGCGCATACAGGCCGGTCGCCCCGGCCATCAGAGCCATGCACAGAAGCGCGAGCAGTATTTTGCCAAGATAGGGGGCAACCGCATCTCGCACGATACGCTTGACCAGCGGCCAGGTACCCCAGTGTTCTGCAGTATGATCCAACGAATTCTTTGGCAATGATTTGATCCCGGCCTTCTTCGCCATTTCCAGATTGTATCGAATTGATACTATCGTTATGGATACGGCATCATAAAAGTAAAATACTCGCGCTGTTGCTAGCACGCTCGGACAAGGGCGGCAAGCTGCTGAGACGCTTTAACGGACACAAAAATGGTCTGCATAACAGCAGATTGCCAACTGCGACATATAAGACAAATAAATGAACGAGCAACTCCACGCACTTGTCGAACGCACTGTGGCCCTGGGTGTCGGTGCACGGGTTTTCCCGCTGCGCTGGGATAACCGGCGCATTTGGGTCAAACAGGCAGTTCCGGCCAAACATAAAGTCTGGCACAGCGTTCAGCGCTTTGCGGCCAACATTACCGGCATTCCATTGTTGCGCCCGACCGTATCGCCCGGCGGGCAAAAGGGCCTTGAAAGCGAGGCCGCGACGTTGCGCAAGCTTACATCCCTTGGTGTGTTGGTCCCCGATCTGATTGATGTCGGTGAAAACTGGATTGCGATTGGCGATAATGGCCGCATCCTTAAAACCTGCATCGAAGATGATGTCGACAAGGGCAATGATGATGCCATCCGTCGTCATGTTGTTGACGCCGGTGCGGCCCTGGCAAGATTGCATGGCGAAGGGGTTGCGCATGGTGCACCGTTGCTTCGCAACATGACACTGCGCGACGATCATCAGATCGGCTTTATCGATTTCGAAGAAGATCCGAACGCCCGCATGCCGGTGATTGATGCCCAGGCGCGCGACATCTTGCTGTTTGTTTTTTCCATCCAGCGTGAATTTAAAAAACGCCCGGAATTACTGCGCGCCGGATGGCAGGCCTATGTCGAGGCTGCTGGCGAAACCGCACCGCAATTAGTACCGCTGCGCAAGGTGATCAGGCTTTTGCGCCCGGTCTATCTGATGCTCCGCCCGTTCCGTCGCTGGCTGGGCACGGATGCACTGAACGGTCTTTGGGCATATCGCACCTTGCGCAAAAGCCTTTATCGCTGATCAGGCGTGCGGCCTATTGGGCTGGTTGCCCAACAGGTGCCTTGCCTGCCATGGTTTCAGGCGCGTGATCCGGTTCTGCGACCTTTGATTTTGCCGTGCTGGTCTTTGCCGCGTCATCCAGTGAAATACGGGTTGCCTCAACACCATCAAACCCACCGGAAAACGGTGCCAGATTGTGCAGGAACTGGGTGGCGGAATTACGCCAGCTATATTGTTCGGCCAACGCGCGGGCGTCGTCACTTTTAAGTTCCAACGCCGCCAAGGCGGCCTCGCGTAGGTCGGCATCAATGGCGCCAGCCTTGGTGCCGCGCACGATATCGGCTGGTCCCTGAACCGGGAAGACGGCAACCGGGGTGCCCGATGCCAGGGCTTCAAGGATCACAAGGCCAAAAGTATCGGTCTTGCTGGGGAAGACGAAGACGTCGGCCGCGGCAAAGGCCGTTGCCAGTTCTTCACCAATTTTTTTGCCGAGAAACTGCGCGTTGGGATATTTGCCCTTGAGCTCATTTAGCTGCGGGCCATCGCCAACGACAAACTTTGTGCCCGGCAGGTCAAGATCCAGGAAGTGGCCGATATTCTTTTCCACCGCAACCCGGCCGACAAACAGCCAGTGCGGTTTTGGGAAATCGCCAAAACTGGCTTCCGGGCGGGGGCGGAACAGGTCCAGATCGACACCGCGTGACCAGATTTGCAAGTTGTTAAAGCCCCAGTCGGACAGTTCCTGACGAAGGGTTTCGGTTGCCACCATGACGGATTGCGATTTGCCGTGGAAATGCTTCATGCCGCGATAAAGGATCGAAAGCGGCAGGCGCCAGCGGGCATGAATATATTCCGGGAAGCGCGTGTGATAGGCGGTCGAAAACGGAATGCCACGCTTAAGGCAATAGGCCCGTGCGGCCTGACCCAGCGGGCCTTCAGTGGAAATGTGGATGGCGACGGGATGAAGGGCCTCGATCATCTTGGCCATTTTACGTTTGGCAAAAAGCGCCAGCCGGATTTCCGGATAGGTCGGGCAGGGGATGGTTTTAAACTGATCGGGCGAGATGACATGAACGTCATGTCCCATCTCGCCCAACTCGCCGCGTACGGTTTCAAGGGTACGGACAACACCGTTGACCTGCGGATACCAGGCATCGGTTACGATCAGTATTTTCATGCAGTCTTTCCAATCGGTGCATCATTGCCCTTTTTCGAAGAGCCCGATGCAGAGTTGCCCGCTTCATGGGCGATACGAAACATGGAAATCAATTTGCCAAGGCCAAGCGACGGGGCGCTTGCCGCATCGTGGCCGGGGCTTGAATGGCTCACTGCCATCTGGCGCATTTCGGCCCAGTGCAGCAGTTCAAGCTTGCCTTCCTTGTCTTCGACAAGGGCAGTACAACTTTCAACCCAGTCACCATCATTGCAATAGAGCACATCGCCGATCTTGCGTTTTTCGGCGTGATGGATATGGCCGCAGACCACGCCATCCACCTTGCGTTTGGCGGCTTCATGGGCGACGGCGTTTTCAAAGTTGCAGATGAACTGAACCGCGTTCTTCACCCGGTTCTTAAGATAAGCCGAAAGCGACCAGTATCCGTAACCAAGGCGGCGGCGAACGCCGTTGAAATAGCGGTTGAGCGTAATGGCAAGGTTGTAGGCGGTATCACCGAGATAGGCCAGCCACTTGGCGTATTTGACGACGCCGTCAAATTCATCGCCATGGATGACCAAAAGGCGCTTGCCATCGGCGGTGACGTGGATATCGTTCATTTTAACGTCGACATGGCCAAAAGTCATATCGACAAACTCGCGGGCGAATTCATCATGGTTCCCGGGGACGAAGATGACTTTGGCGCCATTCTTTGCCTTTTCCATGATTGTCGTGATCACGGCATGATGACTTTCCGGCCAGTACCAGCTTTTCTTGAGGCGCCAGCCGTCAATAATGTCACCCACCAGATAATAGGTGTCTGCCGTCACTTCATTGAGGAAATCCAATAGAAGGTCTGCCTGACATCCACGTGTCCCCAGATGGACGTCTGAAATCCAGACCGTGCGGTAATGCGGTTGCAGCGTCATCGCTGTCATTGCCGCTCCTCCGTATCCTGCCAAAAGGATGGCTGGAATTCGACAGTTTGTCTTGCCGAATACTGTTCCAAGCCAGTATCGGTTTAAAACAAATCGTTCGATTATATAACCCGTTCACAGAAATTTCGCAGTTCTGTAAAGCAACTGTTACATGTTTTATTTCATATGGTAGGTGCTGTGAAAAATTTATTTCATTTTTATTTCGGAAGTGGGTCCAAATGACCGATGCGGATGTGACTGTCATCTTCAATCCACGTGCCGGTGGCAATAAACAGCGGTTTTTATCCCAGATATTGCAACATGCCGGCATCAAGGTGGAGTTGCTGCAAACCACTCATCCCGGTCACGCCCGCGAACTGGCCCGCAAGGTCCGTGCCCATCAACGCTTGTTTGTTGCCGGCGGCGACGGGTCGCTTAACGAGGCATTAAACGGATTGCTTGATGCCCAGATTGACGGGCACGAGGTCCCGCCACTTGGCATCATCCCGCTTGGAACGGCCAATGTGCTTGCGGTCGAGGTCGGGCTTGAAATCCGCGCACGCGCGATTGCCGACTATATCAATAACCCCGGCATGGTCTGGGTGCGTCCGGGACTGGTTAATGGCCGGGCGTTCTTTTTGATGGTCGGCATGGGGGCCGATGCCGATACGGTCGCCAATGTTTCGCTTCGCCTCAAACGCCTGATTGGTAAGGGGGCCTATGTTTTGGAAGGCCTTCGCAACATCTTTTTCCCGCGTCATCGTGATTTTGAAGTCAGTATTGGCCGGGAAAATTATCGAGTGTCGGGTGTGGTTGTAACCCATGCGCAACATTACGGCGGGGCATTTGTCATATCGCCCGATGCCAGCCTGACGGCCAACAGCCTTGATGTTGTGCTGATGCCGGGCAACGGGATCGGGGCCTTGTCGCGTTATGGTCTGGCACTGACACTTAATCGGTTGCATGCCCAAAGTGACGTTTCGGTGGTCCGGGCGGAGCGCATCACGATCACCAGTCATTGCGGACCAGCCCCGCTTCAGATTGACGGCGAAAGTGCCGGGAAACTGCCGTGTGAAATCAGCTTGTCCCCCTATCCTGTGCGATTGATGGTGCCGCCGGCCTATGCCGCATTGTCTTCAATGACCGATCACCCGTCACCTGATCTGCTTCGGATCGCTGCGGATTAAAAGAAATCGCTTCCAAACTTCATTCCTCTGGCTGTCGGGTTGTCTTGGTCAAACGCCTGGATTTCTGCGCTTTATTACGCATCTGTGATGGAATGCTAGTGGGTTCTTGAAGTTGAACTTCTTTTTTCCAATTTAATTATAAGGGGATAAGTGCGTGCCCCCTCTCCGTTTGAGGATATTGGGCACCGAGACAATTCCGCTAGATCGCATCGGTGAGCGTAGATGGTTGTCTTCGCCTTACAAGGAGTTTGACGATGGTTTCGGGGTCCTCTGCTTTGGTTCTCAACTCAGGTGTGTTGGCTGACATGCAGATAAAAACAAAAATTCTGGCTGGTTTTGCCGTGGTACTGGCAATTCTCATTTCGGCACTTGCCTTTGCGTATTTCACCTTTGTTGCTGTTTCACATGATGTGGATGAATATGCCCATTATGTCGAAGAAGCCGCGCTGATCAGCGAGATTGAGACGCAGTTCCTGCGCTTTAACAGTCACGCGCGTGAATTTGCCAATACGGCTGATCCGGCAGATGCCGAAGCCGTGTTTACCTATGCCAAGCAGCTTGAGCTGATGCTTAAAGACGCGCAGTCGCAATTCATGGTCGAAGAACATCGCAATCGCATTGAACACATCGCCGAAGAGCTTGATGCCTATCTGGCAAGCTTCGCCTCGGCCAAAAACCTGAGCGACGAATACCATTCCCTGATCCTGGATCGCCTTGAACCCGACGGGATCAAGATCGTTGCCGATCTCGACAAGCTTGTTGCCCATGCGCAGAACACCGGCGATCTTGAACTCCTCAAACGTTCAGTCGCGGCACGTGAACATGCGCTTCTGGCAAGGTTGTATGCCAATATCCTGATTGGCCGTCAGGATGACAGCTTTGGCGCGAAGTCCGCCGATGAATTTGCCAAGCTTGAGACCGCACTGGGCAGCATTGGTGATCAACCATTGCCTGGCGAACTTTCCAGTGTTCTGAAGGAAGCCAAGGAACTGTTTGCCGATTATCGTCAGGTCTTTGACAAGGTGCGTGCCGACGAACTGGAAATTGTCGCAACAGTCCACGGGACCATGCGCGAAGCATCCGAGGGCATTATTGCCGATGCCGAGGCCCTGAAACAGGAACTCGCGGTGGCAGAGCACAACATCTTTGAAAAGGTCGTCGCCGAAATCATTCTGGCAGAAAAGGAAATCCTGATCGCATCGATTGGCGGTGCCGTTCTTGGGATGGTTCTGGCCTGGGTCATGGGGGATCGCTTATCGCGTCCGATCACTGCGATTACGACCATCATGCGCAGGCTGGCCAATCATGATCTGGGTGTCGAAATTCCCGGACAGACCCGCAAGGACGAAATCGGCCAGATGGCACAGGCGGTTCAGGTGTTTAAAACCAATGCCATTCGCAATGACGAACTCGAAGCCGAAGCCCGCGCGCAGGAAGAACGATCCAAAGAAGAGCAGCGGCGGTTCATGAACCAGACGGCGGACAGCTTTACGACAAGTGTCGGGACCATTATCGAAGCGGTTGCTGCCGCGGCCGTCGAGTTGCAGGCAACGGCCACTGGCATGTCCCAGATCGCAAATTCGGCGTCAGAGCAAACGACGGCTGTTGCATCGGCCAGTGAAGAGGCAAGTGGCAATGTGGATTCCGTTGCTTCGGCCACTGAGGAGCTCAACAGTTCGATTGAGGAGATCAATCGTCAGGTTGTCTTTTCAAATGAAATCGCCAAGAAGGCGGTTGATCAGGCCCGCGAAACCATGCGCGGTATCAAGGAACTGGTCGAGGCATCCAACAATATCGATCATGTTCTTAAACTGATTACCGATATTTCCGACCAGACCAATATGCTTGCGCTCAATGCAACGATTGAAGCTTCGCGGGCAGGTGATGCGGGCAAGGGATTTGCGGTTGTCGCCAATGAAGTCAAAACCCTTTCGGCGCAAACGGCCAAGGCAACAGAAGAAATCCGCGCCCAGGTCGACAGTGTTCAAAGCCGCACCGGCTTTGCCGCCAACCAGATCGAACTGATAAGCCAAACGATCAGCGAAATGGAAGGCATTGTTGCGACCATTTCCTCGGCGGTGGAGGAACAATCTGCGGCAACCCGTGAAATCGCCTTTAACATAGAACAGGCCGCGACCGGGACAACGGTTGTCAGTTCCAACATTGTTACGGTTTCACAGGCTGTAAACGATGCAGGCACAGCATCAAGCGACGTTTTAACCGCGGTCAGCACTTTGTCCGAAAACTTTGCCACCCTGAAAGGTGCGACGGACAATTTCGTCAATGCCATCCGGTCGGCCTAGACGCACCGGATTTTCAGATACACAAACGCAAAACGCCCGGCCAAAATGGACCGGGCGTTCTTTTTTAATTGGGCAACAGCGAAGGTCGGTTACTGCCCGGCCAGCGTCATGCCGTCAATGCGAAGGGTCGGGGCATTGGTGCCGTATTTGAATGTCAGGTCATTGGCCGGGACAACGGTCTTGAACATGTCTTTGAGGTTGCCCGCCACCGTGATTTCGGACACCGGATAGGCCAGTTCGCCATTTTCAATCCAATACCCCGACGCCCCGCGCGAATAATCGCCCGTCACACCATTCACGCTGCTGCCGATCATCTCGGTGATGTAAAGGCCCGACTTGATGTCCTTGATCATGTCTTCGGGCGAAATGGTGCCCGGTTCCATATAAAGGTTGGTGGTCGACGGCCCAGGCAGGCTTCCGGCCCCGCGCGATGCGTTGCCGGTTGATTTCAGGCCAAGCTGACGGGCCGAACGCAGATCCATGATCCAGGTTTTCAGGACACCGTTTTCGATCAGATGGCGTTTCTGGTTTGCCACACCTTCTGCGTCAAACGGTTTGGACCGCAGGCCGCGTTTGCGATGCGGATCATCAATGATGTTGATATGCGGCGCGAAGATTTCGTTGCCCATGGCATCAAGCAGGAAGCTGGTGCCACGTGCAATGCCGGAACCATTAATCGCCGATGACAGGTGCCCAACGATAGAGGCGGAAACGCGCGGATCAAGGATGACCGGCACCTGCGCGCTTTTGACCTTGCGCGGGTTCAGACGACGCAGGGTTTTCTCGGCGGCCTTCTTGCCGATATCGACCGGATCGCGCAGATCGGTGGAAAACACTGCGCTGTCATAATCATAATCGCGTTCCATGCCTGTGCCGGTGCCCGCCAATACGGAAACCGAGATATGGCTGCCGGACCCGGCATAAGAATTGGCAAAGCCGTTGGTCGCGGCAAGCGTGATCTGATGGCGGCCCCAACCGGCTTCTGATCCTTCGGAATTGGTGATGCCGTCGACCGAACGCGCGGCCTCTTCGCAGGCACTGGCCCATTCGATCAGTTTGTCCTGATCAACTTCGCCCGGCTCGCACAGTTCAAGTGCTTCGACATTGAAGGTTTCGGCAAGTTCACTTGGGTCGGCAA
>CEQZ01002367.1_pt1 | contig 12590 bp, 12 predicted proteins | sample 530941 | NCBI WGS metagenome assembly CEQZ01 (sample SAMEA2621107, study PRJEB7988) | marine metagenome | biome: marine biome (ENVO:00000447); feature: mesopelagic zone (ENVO:00000213); material: "saline water (ENVO:00002010), including plankton (ENVO:xxxxxxxx)" | depth 800 m | reverse complement strand
AGCTTATAACTTCGGTCCTCTCCCTCATGATGCAGCTACAGTAGAAGACGTTATTACACAGGCGTGCAAATCATTTGGGAGCGGTGAGATTGAATGGGGCGATGGTCGTGCAGGGCCACATGAAGCAAATTGGTTGGCTTTAGAGACTGCCAAGGCGCGAACTATACTGGGCATTGAGCCGAATTGGGAGTTGGTGCAAGCTGTAGACTACACTATGAATTGGTATCGACGCCAGCTTGCAGGGGAATCAGCTCAAGCGCTGTGTTTAGAAAATATCACTGCCTATGAGTCACAATAAAAGGTATGAAAGCATAATGGGCCTACTGACTGTGAGCAATACCCCGTTAAATGGACTGATGCTTGTGCAAAGAGGGCAAGTTGGAGATCACCGAGGTTTTCTTCAGAGGCTTTTTTGCGGTGATTTTTTAAAGCAGGTTGGTTGGCATGCTCCTATTGCGCAAATCAATCATACCTTTACACAACACTGCGGCACTGTTCGTGGCCTACATTTTCAATACGCGCCGTATACTGAAATGAAACTGGTAACCTGCTTGAGAGGGGCGGTGTGGGACTTAGCCGTAGATTTACGTCCCGGTACTCCTACGTTTCTCCATTGGCACGCGGAAGAACTTAGTGCAAAGAACCAACGGTCGCTGCTGATACCCGAAGGATTTGCGCATGGTTTCCAAACCTTAAGTGATGACGTTGAAATGCTCTATTGCCATTCCCAAAGCTACACGCCAACCATGGAAGGAGGTTTGCATCCGCAAGACCCTAGTCTAGCTATCACTTGGCCACTCCCTATTAACAAATTGTCGGATCGAGATGCTTCTCACAAGCTGATTGATAAAAACTTTGAAGGAGTCGTGCTTTGAACTGTCGGCATTGTGCAACCCCGTTAAGTCATACGTTTCTTGACCTAGGGTTTGCCCCGCCATCAAACGCCTACCTTACCTCCGCCGAACTTTTTAAGCCCGAGAAGTATTTTCCCCTTAAAGTGAAGGTTTGCGACCAGTGCTGGTTAGTGCAGACCGAGGATTATACTCAGGCGAATGAACTCTTTAGCTCTGACTACGCCTACTTCTCCAGTACCTCTAGCGGCTGGGTGAGCCACGCTGAGCATTATGTTGAACAGGTATCCAGTGAGCTGAATCTTAATTCTGAGAGCCTAGTTATAGAAGTGGCGTCAAATGATGGGTATTTGCTTAAAAACTTTGTTGCCATGGGGATCCCATGCCTTGGCATTGAGCCAACAGACAGCACCGCTATGGTCGCGGAAGCGAAAGGCATTCCTGTCCTACGTGAGTTTTTTGGCGAAGTGCTGGGTAAGCAACTAGCCTGTGAGGAGAGACAAGCAGATCTAGTTGTTGGTAACAATGTTTACGCCCATGTGCCGGATATTAACGACTTTACCCGAGGTCTTAAGGCGGTACTTAAGCCAGGCGGAACGATTACAATAGAATTCCCTCACCTAATGCGCTTGCTTGAGCAATGTCAGTTCGACACTATCTATCATGAACACTACTCTTATTTATCGCTCTCCGCGGTAAGTCGTATCTTCCAGTCTGCAGGCCTGCGTGTTTGGAAAGTTGAAGAGCTGAATACACATGGAGGGAGTTTGCGTATATTTGGCTGTCATGATGAGGATGAGAGGGAAAATCATAAATCAGTTACAGCAATACTGCAGTTGGAGTTAAACCGTGGCTTGCAACAATTGGAGACCTATCTTGACTTTCAGGCTCGCGCAAACAAAATAAAAGATGATCTACTAGATTTTCTTATCAAGCAAAAGCGCGCAGGAAAAAAAGTGGCTGCCTATGGAGCTGCTGCTAAAGGCAATACCTTGCTTAACTACGCTGGTGTCAAGCCAGATTTACTTCCTTTCGTGTGTGATGCTGCGGCATCCAAACAAGGAAAATTTATGCCTGGCAGTCACATACCGATTTTGTCGCCAGAGCAACTTGCGGATAAACAGCTAGACTATTTGCTGATCTTACCCTGGAATATTGCAGAGGAAGTACAGCAGATAAATAGCGAGATCCAAGAAAGAGGAACGGCATTTGTTATTGCTGTTCCAGAACTTCGAATTTTATGAGAAAAAAATGAAAAATAAAATTGAACCACAGATACCGGTTTTCAGGCCTCTTATCGAAAAGAGCGAAATCGCTGCAGCAATTGAATCGCTGGAGTTGGGTTGGCTTGGCATGGGAAGCTATGTAAAAGACTTTGAGGCTGCAATATCTCGGGTCTGTGATTTTGCCCCCGACGAAGATCGCCATATTGTAGCTGTCAGTACAGGGCATGCAGCACTTCATCTTTCGCTGTTGATGATAGGTGTGAATTCTGGTGATGAAGTCATAACTCCATCATTTAATAATGCAGCTGATTTTCAAGCAATTCGCGCCTGCGGAGCAGAGCCAGTTTTTGTTGACATACAAGAAGATACACTCTGTATTGATGTTGATAAGGTTGAGGGCCTGATAACAGATAAAACCAAATGTATTATTTGTATGGATTATGATATTTTTCTCTGCGATCATGATGCATTGAGTACAATTTCAAAAAAACACAACATACCAATTCTCCATGATGCTGCACACTCTTTTGGCTCGTGTTATAAGGGCAGACCCACGGGTAATCAGCATGAATATACCATGTTTAGCTTTGATCCTGTTAAGGCAGTGACCTGTATTGATGGAGGAGCTATTGTCATTAAGGGTGCGGAAAATATGAAGCGCCTACAAGCGATGCGTTTGATTGGTATGACTCAGTCTGCTGAGCAAATGTATACAAACTCAAGGGCTTGGACGTATGATATTGAAGGGCTAGGATTTAGGTATCACATGGCTAACTTACATGCTGCGATAGGACTTTCCCAAATTTCAAAGCTTGATAAAATCCGAAGTACTCGACAGGAAGCATGTAAGAAATATTATGATGAGCTCTCTCCAATTAATTGGTTAGAAGCTCCTAAAGGTGACTTTGAGAAAGTTAGTCCTTTTCTTTATTATATTAGGGTTCTGAATGGTAGTCGTAATAAGCTACGTGAGCATATGAAATCACATGGAGTCGATACAGGTATTCACTGGCAGGCAGGCCATGAATTTACATATTTTAAGGATTGCCGCAGAGGAGATCTAGTTGTAACTGAAAAAATTGTTGATCAAATTTTATCTCTTCCTCTTCATAGTTGTATGAGCGATGAAGATCAGAGACGCATTATTCAATCTATTGTATCTTTTCAAGGTTGAAAATGAAATATCAAGATATCTTTCAAGCGCTGAAAGGGGTTGGTGATATAGATTTGTCTGCCCTAGCATTGCCTGTAGCTGAAACAGACTTTGCATTGTATCCCATCAATTGTAATCCTGATTGTGTTGATGAGATTGTTGTGAGTATGTTGACTGAGGCTCGAAATAGAAATCGTGATTCATTTCTGACGTATTTCGAAGCTACTCCTGAACGAACATTTCATTGGATTACAAGTTCTGTTGCCAAAGACAACACAAGAATCCTGTTTGCACTAAGGGAGGTTGGAACAAGAGAGCTTTATGGCTATATGGGGCTTGCCTATGGCGATGCTGGTGGGGGGCGTATCGAAGGGGACGCAATTGTTCGTTTTAGCGACATCAGTCGCCCTGGCTTAATGCGTGCGGCATTTCTTAGCTTAGTTGAATGGGTGATGATTGATATAGGTATCAAAGAGGTGTGGGTTAGGGTTCGATCAAGCAATCCGGCTGTTAAGTTTTATAATCAGTGTGGGTTTTCAGTAGAGTTTGAAGCGCCTTTGTATGAAATAAATGGATCTCTAGGTGAGCTTGTAGAGCTTAGCGAAACCCCTCTACAAGACTATGCCGTGACGTCAGATGATTCACTTTTTTATATGAAGTACCACCGTTAAAATTGATGAGAGAATTGCTCAAGCTAAGCGAATGTGCATGATTTTTCGTATCAGTGGTGGATAAAATTAGGAGCTTTTAGGATTTTCAAGTCTTTCTTTATTTTGTATAGATGATTGATTTTCTAAAATTTATTGTGCTAATGAATCGTGCACAGGAATAGCTTGAATTAGTTTTAAATTATAGCATTAATAAGTTTTTTAATATAAGTGATGGGGATGAATATGAAAAGCAGTGGCCATAATCCATTTGCACAGTTTTTACAAGAAAGTCATGACTCAGTGAGTAGTTATTCTTCTCAAGCTGAGTGGAATCGTCAATCGAATGAATGGCTAGTGAGAGCCTTTGATAAAAGGTACATGTACAACTTTCTGTGGATGGGTAGGCCGATTATTCAAACGCCGGTTGACATGACTGCCATTCAGGAGCTTATTTGGCAAATAAAACCGGATTTGATCATCGAGACAGGCATCGCCCATGGTGGTTCGCTAGTGCTAAGTGCATCCATGCTAGCGCTGCTGGATATGTGCGAAGCAATTGAAACAGGCGAAGTGATTGACCCCAGGCTGTCTAAACGTAAAGTGTTGGGTATCGATATCGACATTCGCGCGCACAACAGAGAAGCTATTGAAGCCCACCCCATGGCCTCACGTATTGAAATGATCCAAGGCTCAAGCATTGCCCCTGACGTGGTTGAGCAGGTTCAACAAATAGCCAAGGGATACGAACGCGTGCTGATTTGCCTGGATTCCAACCACACTCACGAGCATGTACTGGCAGAGCTGGAAGCTTATGCGCCGTTGACCAGTGTTGGAAGCTACTGTGTAGTATTCGACACCATCGTTGAAGATATGCCAGCTGATATGTTCCCTGATCGTCCCTGGGGGCCGGGCAATAATCCAAAAACGGCTGTGTGGGAATACTTAAAAGAGCATAGTGAATTTGAGATTGATAAGCATATTCACGATAAGCTTATGATCACAGTTGCGCCAGATGGTTACTTAAAGAGAGTCAATTGATAAAGATTTATTCACATTGAAAAAAGACACGAGGTGAAGAGGGCGATGGGGGGAATCTGTGGCTGCAGTAAGTGGTTTTGTGGTCAGCGTTAAATAAATTTATATGGCCGTCAGTATCAAATTGACGGCCAATTACTATGGAGGAGAGGGGTGGAGTGTGATTGAACAATAGCCAACACCAACTTACTATCGACAAGCTTCAATTGCTAATCGACGGCACACAAGCCACGCTTGCCTGTTTCGAGCAGAAAGGCATGGATATAGAGATGGCTGACGATTATATTAAATTACTGGATATTTTGGATGATGCCGTCAAGCAGCAGCGGGAGCATACAAAGGCGATGCTTTCTTAACAACAGCATGAACATTCCGCACTCCTTAAGGTTGTACCTAACAATACAAGTGCCAGGTAGCAACTAGGTCACTTGATGCCCGTCTAACTCTCTCGCGAGCAACACCAGGTAGCGGAGTTGGAGAAAGAAACGCTAGCGTCGTGAAGTGAAGGATCACATAGCGCCTCTGATCGGTGTTAATTCTAAAAAAATATAAGAAGACGGTTTATTATTTCTTTTTTGCTGCTATCTTGATGCCATTCTGCTGGTGTTTGAGACATAAGCGACTTACCCCGCGCCTATATCTACATCAGATTATTTGTATTCATAGAGGAAAGTGATAATGGCCTATCTACGCCGCTGGAAAAGAACCGTTGCTGCTCTTTCACTTAGCATGGTGGGTGGTGTGCTATCAGTGGCTGCCCAAGCCGATACGCTCCGTGTGGGCATGTCCGGCGGTTACTTCCCCTTTACCTTTGTTGAGCAGGATGAGCTTAAGGGTTTTGAAGTTGATGTCATGAATGCCGTGGGTGAGGTCACCGGTGATGACATTGAGTTTGTCACCGCGAGTTTCTCGGGCCTGGCGGGGATGCTTGAATCTGGCCGTATCGACACCATTGCCAATCAGATCACTATTACCCCAGATCGCGAAGCGAAGTATGTGTTCACTTCGCCTTACGTGTATGACGGTGCTCAGGTCGTGGTGCGAGCAGGCAATGACACCATTGAAGGTGTTGAGGATTTGTCCGGTAAAAGCGTGGCCGTCAACCTGGGCTCTAACTACGAACAGTTACTGCGTGAGCAGCCGAACGCAGATGAAATCGACATTCGCACCTATGAGTCTAATATCGAGCAGGATGTGGCATTGGGCCGGGTAGAAGCCTTTGTGATGGATCGTGTTAGTGCTACGCAGGTCATTAAAGAGAAAGGCCTGCCGTTAGAGCTGGCGGGCCAGCCTTTCTCGACCATTGAGAACGCATTACCCTTCCGTGACGACGAGGCGGGCCGCGAGCAACGCGATCGTGTAGACGCAGCCCTTGCTGAACTTCGCGAAAACGGTGAGCTGCGCGAGATATCGGAAAAGTGGTTTAATAGTGATATCACTCAGCCCTAACCGCTGGGATCATCCGTATAACGCGGCCGTGGCATTGCCACGGCCGTTTGCTTATAAGCGATCTTGATATGCTTAATCTTGAATATATGTGGGGGCTGTTGCCGGTTCTGCTGCGCTACTTGCCGCTCACCCTTCAAATGGCAACGATTGCCATGTTTTTTGCGCTGGTTTTGGCGTGCCTGCTGGCGGTGGTTCGCGTATCAAAAGTGCCGTTCTTGAACGGTTTCTCGCTGCTGTTTATCTCGTTTTTCCGAGGTACGCCTCTGCTGGTTCAGCTATTTCTTTTCTACTATGGCTTGCCGCAGTTGATCAGCGCGTTAATCTCGATTACCGGCGTTACCGCCGCCGTGCTAGGCCTGACGCTGCACTTCTCTGCTTACATGGCCGAGTCTATTCGTGCGGCGATTGTCGGGATTGATCGCAGCCAGACGGAAGCCGCGCTCTCCATCGGGATGACTCAGTCGCAGTTAATGCGGCGTATCATTTTGCCCCAGGCCACTCGTGTGGCAACGCCGACGCTAATGAACTATTTCATCGATATGATCAAAGCGACCTCGTTGGCCTTTACGCTGGGGGTGACCGAGTTAATGGGCGCTACCCAAAAAGAGGCCGCGGGCAGCTTTCTCTATTTAGAAGCATTCCTGCTGGTGGCGCTGATTTACTGGGCGATTGTGGAAGTGCTCTCTTGGGGGCAGCGCCGGTTAGAAATTTATCTGAATAAGGCCTACCAACGATGATTTCGCTGCAGGGCATTACCAAGCGTTTTAGTGGCCATACGGTGTTTAAAGATATCGACTTGAGCCTTGCTCAGGGCGAGATCATTGTGATCATTGGGCCTTCCGGGACGGGTAAGTCGACGTTGCTGCGCTGCATTAACTTTCTTGAGCGCCCTGATGCAGGCCGTTTGCAGGTGGGGGATCTGAGTGTTGATACCCAGCATGCCAGCCGGGCTGATATCCTGGCACTGCGCCGGCGTACCGCCTTTGTATTTCAGAACTACGGCCTGTTCGCTAACAAAACCGCGCTGGAGAATATCAGCGAGGGGATGATCGTGGTGGATAAGTTGCCGAAAACTAAGGCCCACGCCCGTGCCAGGGAGATTCTCGAGCGCATTGGTTTGGCGGATAAAGCGGATGCTTACCCGGCTTCGCTCTCCGGCGGTCAGCAGCAGCGGGTGGGTATTGGTCGGGCGATGGCGGCCAATGCTGATGTAATTCTGTTTGACGAGCCCACCTCTTCACTTGACCCTCAGTGGGTAGAGGAAGTATTGAGCCTGATGAAGCAGTTAGCAGTAGAACGCCAGACGATGATCGTGGTCACCCACGAGATGCAGTTCGCCCGGGATGTGGCAGACCGAGTGGTGTTTATGGACGAAGGCGGCATCGTCGAGCAAGCCCCGCCAGAGGAGTTGTTCACTGCGCCGAAAGATGATCGAACGCGTCACTTCTTGCGCAAAATTTTAGCGCCTACCGGGCAGGCTGTCCCTTAAAGCCTAAATCCTTACTGCCTGAGGTTACTATGCCCACGATTAACAAGGCATTGCTAAAAAGCATTGAGCAGTTAGCCTGGGAAGCGGGCGAGGCGATCATGCAGGTATATCGCCGTGACTTCGCCGTTGAGATAAAGGCTGATAATAGTCCGCTCACCGAGGCGGATAAAGCGGCTCATGCGATTATTGCCCGCGGTTTGCAGGCGCTTACTCCTGATGTGCCGATACTTTCCGAAGAGGATACCCAAAGCTTTAAGGGTGCCAACGCCGAGGGTTTTTATTGGCTGGTCGACCCGTTGGATGGCACCAAAGAGTTTATCAAGCGTAACGATGAGTTCACCGTTAACATTGCCTTGATTGAAGAGGGGAGGCCAGTACTCGGCGTGGTGGTGGCGCCCGCCTTAAAGCTTGCTTATCTCGCCGCCAGAGGTTTAGGCGCATTTAAAGCGGATGATGATGGTCAGTGGCAGCCGATTAGGGCGGCATCGCCTCCGTTAAAAGGGCAGCCGTGGCGTGTTTTGGGAAGCCGTTCACATGCGGATTCCCGTTTGTCGTCTTGGCTTGGCGAACTGGGTAAGTATCATCTTCAGCCCATGGGCAGTTCGTTGAAGGCATGTTTTATCGCTGAAGGAAATGCCGATGTATACCCTCGGTTTGGGCCAACCAGTCTGTGGGATACCGGTGCTGCTCAAGCGGTTGTTGAGCAGGCCGGGGGGCGGGTGGTTACTTTTGATGACCAGCCGTTGGGCTATGCCATGCTAGAAGATGCCACTCCCGTGCAAGTGCTCAACCCCGATTTTGTCGTGTGGGGTCGGCCGTCTACGCTGCGTTAACGACTACTTGATTGCGGCCGTTTGCTTTCGCCTGATATAGGCCGATGTCTGCGCGTTTAAGGGCAGGTTTCAGCGCCTTTTCGGTGGCCAATATAGCGGTTATCCCAAGTGATACGGTCAGCCTGAGCACTTTTTCTGAGTGCTCTTCTGAGATGTTAATGGGGGTGGAAGCAGCTTTGCTCCGTATGCGTTCGGCTACCTGTTCCGCTTGTGCAAGCGAGGTGTTGGGAAGCAAAATCGCAAACTCTTCACCGCCTACTCGGCATAGTAAGTCTTCCTGGCGAAGCAGTTCGGTCACTATTTTTGTGAAGCTTTTTAGGACGTCATCACCAACGTCATGACCATACGTATCGTTAATACGTTTAAAGTGGTCAATATCAATAGCGATGAGTGCGATTGGGTGGTGTTGCCTCCGCGCCCGGGATATTTCTGTCGTCGCTTGGGCCTGTAAATAGCGCCGGTTGAATACGCCCGTTAGAGGATCGGACATGGCTTGGGCGCGTAATTTTTCTTCGAGTCTTTTGCGTTCTGTAAGATCAAACACAGTGGCGCGTGAATGGACAAATTGGCCATTGCGATAATAGGCGGAGGCCTTAATCATAACGTGGCGCTGCTCTCCGTCTCGCGTTAATAGGCTGCACTCGGCGCTACCAGGATGATTGTTTTTGACATTTTCGAAGGCTTTATCAAACCGGTCGCGCGTTTCTGGCGTGATCAGTTCTCGGTATGTGATATGACCAATAACTTCCTCTTCGGCGTAACCTAGCCAGGCGAGCTCGGTGCGGTTCATTTTTATGATCCGTCCTGTGCTATCGAGCGAGTGGTAACCGCAAGGGGCATTTTCATATAGGTCGCTGACTTCATGGGCGTGGCGCTGAGCCGCCTTACGAAGCTGCCGCTGACGCTGGCTGCTGAGAGCCCAGAATATTCCAAAAGCGACGGCGACACTGTAGGTAAGCAGCAGAAACCAGAGAACGGTGGTCTCTTCTTCAATCAGTGAGCGCCAAGAGGGCTGTGGAAGTGTCACGCCTAACTTCCAAGGGTGATAGTCGTTTTCACTGAAAATAGTGCCCGCTAGGCTACGGTAGCGTAGGGTTCGTATATCTTCGGTCTGGAAACGTAATAGATGATTATCTACGCTGGCATGACCTGCATTGCGTTGCTGGATAGCTTGCCAGTAGTGAGGGGCTAGGGAGGCAAAATCACCACCAAAGCTGGCGGCGTCGAGGGGGGGTATGCCTTCGTCGAGCAGCCAACGGCCTTGAGCGTCGATCAGGATTGCATTCGCATTTGGGTCAAGCAGCATGGCTTGGCGTAAAGCGTTTGTGAGGTAGCCCCAATTGAGGCTTAAAAGCACCACGCCACGGCGTACACCCATCGCATCAAAGACGGGGGTGGAAACGTTGACCACCGGGATCACGTCGTTACCCAATAGCTCAAATTGCAGGTTGCGACCCGGTGGTGAGATATAGAGGTCGCGTGGCAGCAGTGAGGATGCTTCTCCGAAGTAGTCGGTATAAGCATGATAGTTGCCCGTCACTCGCGGCCCTGTTTCATTGCTTGTGGGGGCGCGGAGTACTTCGCGCCCTTGGTTATCGATCAGTACCAGCTTGGTATAGCGGGGGTTGTGATTGATCAGCGTGTTTAAAAACGTTGAGAGCTGCGATAAGTCACTTAGAGAATAGTGCTGGTCAACTATTAATGTCTCGTCTTGCCCTGTCAGGTACCGCCTTAATGCCGGCATTTCGGCAATCGCCAGCGCGTAATTGAGGCTTTCATTAATATCGCGTGTTAGCGCCTCTTGCCCAACTTTCAACAAGGCATCGGCTTCGGTATAAAGGCTATCTAGTCGGGATTCCATATGGACATGGAGCACAGGCAGCAACGTTGCCGATACGAGAATCAACGGTATGCAAATGGCTAGCAGTAAGCGAATATATAGACGCCGCAATGACACTGACATGTTTCCTGTAAGTAGGTGTTCACCCGAAGGCAGCCTGCTTTAGCGTTATACGTTACGCTGGTACATGCGCTGCTAGCAAGCGCGGCTAGCGCGTGATAGACTATGCCATCCTCTCAGACAAGACCCGTGAGCGGGCAGCTTAATTTAACTGTCCGCGATATGTTTTGGTAGGGTAAAACGCCTGCCAAATCAACAGGTTTTATAGAAGTGTCGTGTTGCGGAAACGTCGTGCTATGACAGCGTAGCCGACGAACACATATTTAATTTCGTTGCCGTTTTATCGGCAACCTTTATTCTCCAAGGAGATACCCTGTGGCGAACAGCAAGCAAGCTCGCAAGCGCGCCCGCCAGGCCGAGAACCGTCGCGTCCTGAAATCCAGCCAGCGCAGCATGGTTCGCACCTACATCAAGCGTGTAGTGAAAGCGATCGGCACCGGCGACCACGCCAAGGCAATGGAAGAGTTCAAGGCAATGCAGCCGGTCGTTGACCGTATTGCAGACAAAGACGTGCTGTCTAAGAAGAAAGCAGCTCGCCTGAAGAGCCGTTTGAACAAGCGTATTAAGGCACTGGCGGCGTAAGCCGGCAGGCGCCATAAAAAAACCGGCTGCGGCCGGTTTTTTTGTGTCTGGATGATTTTTCCAGATGCTTTTTCTGAATGGTTTTTCTAGGTGGTTTTTCCGGATAGCTTATGACAGCGAAGAAAGCGCCCAATACATCTTCAGGCACCGCAATCGTGCGCCGTGGGCTAATGCGTTCGGGGCTTGTGGTCAGTGCCATGACCATGCTGTCGAGAGTGATGGGGCTGGCGCGGGATGTTGTGATCGCTACCTTGTTAGGGGCGGGGAATGGTGCCGATGCGTTTTTCGTGGCGTTTAAGATTCCTAACTTTCTGCGCCGTCTGTTTGCCGAAGGGGCGTTTAACCAAGCCTTTGTACCCGTGCTTTCGGAGTACTCCACCCAGCGAAGTCGGGAGGAAATACGCGCGCTGCTGAATGCTACTGCTGGTAGCTTAACGGCGGTACTGGCGCTGATTACCGCCGTGGCGATGCTTTGTGCGCCGTGGCTGATTTGGGTGTTCGCCCCTGGCTTTGGCAGTGATCCGGAAAAATTGGCACTGACCGCCGATATGCTGCGCTTAACGTTTCCCTATTTACTGTTGATTTCGCTCACCGCATTTTCCGGTAGCGTACTGAATACCTGGAACCGCTTTGCGGTTCCCGCGTTTACCCCGGTGCTGCTTAACCTTTCGCTGATTGGGGCGGCGCTGTTTTTAATGCCGCTAATGGAAGAGCCCGCCATGGCGTTGGCCTGGGGCGTGTTGATCGCCGGGGCGGCACAGTTGGTTTTTCAGGTGCCCTTTTTACTGCGCTTGGGATTGATGCCCACGCCCTGGCCTAATTTTGCCCACGAGGGCGTGCGACGCATACTGAAACTCATGGGGCCTGCGCTGTTTGGGGTATCGGTATCGCAAATTAACCTGCTGTTGGATACCGTTTTGGCGTCATTGCTGGCGGCGGGTAGCGTATCGTGGCTCTACTACTCGGATCGTTTGGTGGAACTGCCGCTGGGTGTGTTTGGGGTGGCCATTGGTACCGTGATTTTACCGGCACTCTCTAAACGCCATGCTGACCAGTCCAAGGAGCACTTTGCGGCGATGCTTGATTGGGCTATCCGCATTGTATTGCTGTTAGGCTTGCCTGCGGCGCTGGCGCTGGCGGTGTTGGCCGAACCACTGTTGATTACGCTGTTCCATTACGGGGCAATGACCGACAACGACATCCAGATGGCGGCCATGAGTCTGCGTGCTTATGCCTTTGGCTTGGTAGCCTTTATGCTGATCAAAGTATTGGCACCGGGATTTTTTGCTCGCCAAGACACCAAAACCCCGGTGAAGGTAGGCATTATTGCCATGGTCGCTAATATGGTGCTTAACCTGTTGC
>CEQZ01018140.1_pt1 | contig 12633 bp, 9 predicted proteins | sample 530941 | NCBI WGS metagenome assembly CEQZ01 (sample SAMEA2621107, study PRJEB7988) | marine metagenome | biome: marine biome (ENVO:00000447); feature: mesopelagic zone (ENVO:00000213); material: "saline water (ENVO:00002010), including plankton (ENVO:xxxxxxxx)" | depth 800 m | reverse complement strand
AACGTCAGCCACAACAGCGCATACAGCAACGGCGTCACGAGGGTGCCCTGAATGACGGGATGAAGAACCCCCTCCAGCTGGAACTGCCACGGATGCCTGCTGAGCAGATGATAGTCCAGTCCACTCAGATCGTGGACCAGGTTAAAGCTGAGCGCCGGATACAGACCCGCCATCGCGATCAAGCCTGCCAGCCAGAGTTTCGCCTGGCGCCAGTAGTGCCAATGACTGCGGCTGGCCAACATGAACACCAGCGCGGCGAGCACATACAGGGAGAACCGGTAATGAGTACTGAGGCCCAGCGCTGCTGCGGTGCCAGCCAGCAGCCACCAGCGCCAGTGGCCGCAGCGTGTGGCGCGCTCCAGGCAACCGATAAACAGCAATCCCCAGAAAATCAGGGGTACATCCGGGACGGCGAGCAAACCCAGAAATGCTGCCATGGGCAGGCAGAACGTCAGGATTGCCGACAGCAGTGCCTGCCGGTGGCCGCACAGGGGGCTTGCTAACCAGTAGACCAGTGCCGGGATGCTGCATCCCATTGCCAGAAATATGGATCGCACCGCGATAGCATGGTGACCGAACAGTTCTGCACCCAGCCCCGCCAGCAAGGCCGCCATGAAAGGCAGGTCGCTATAGGCCCATGCCGGGAACTGCGAAGCCTGCCAATAAAAAATCTCATCACTGTACAGTTCAAGGCGCCCGGCAAGAAATATCTTAACGGTGAGTGCCAGCAGTGCCAATCCGGTCAAAACGATACCGGGCCTGGACCAAACACTGGAGTTGTTTCGGATCATGGATTTGCTCAATACACAGTTATTTGTTGATCGGCATTATAAGAATGGCGGTCAGGAAGTAAAACGAAAACGCCCGCACAAAGGGTGGAGATAGGGCGCTTATCCGTGTTCTAATCCATGCATTCGAGTTTTTGTGAAGAACGCATGTACGCCTGTATTGATCTAGGTTCCAACAGCTTTCACCTCTTGATTGCCCGATGGCATGAGGGCAGCTACGATATCGTCGAACGCTTCAGTGACAAGGTACAGCTGGGTGAAGGCCTGGTCGAGGGTGGCAATATTACCCAGCAGGCCTTTGATCGCGGATTGACGTGTCTCGATACCTTTCGTCAGGCGCTGGCGCGCTACCCCATAGAAAAGTGCTGGGCCGTGGGTACAAATGCCTTGAGAACGGCAGGCAATGCCGAGCTGTTTTTGCGCAAAGCCAGGGAGAAAGGGTTTGTTATTGATGTGGTCCCGGGCCTGGAAGAAGCCGCGTTGGTCTATGCGGGCGTCATCTCGGCATTGCCGGCCGATGATACGTCCCGGCTGGTCATTGATATCGGTGGCGGCAGTACCGAACTGGTGGTGGGTGCCGGCCCGAGGCAGCTGCAGTCTCACAGTATGGCCATTGGTTGCATCCGTTGGCGCGACACCTGGTTCAGAAACCCTCCGCAGACAGCGTCGGCGTTATCCCAGCGTCTGGACGATGCCGCCCAGGCGTCTGCCGAAGTCTTTGCCGGGGTGGCGGATGAATTGGCAGCGACGCCCTGGCGCGAGGTTTACGCATCCTCTGGCACCGCCAAGATGCTCAGTGCCGTGTGTGCCCACAAAAGCCAGCTGACACGGTCGGCTTCGCCAGGCGTGACGCTGGCGACCCTGCAGGCTCTGAAAGCTGATGTCATGCGAACGGTGCTGGAGCCTGGTTTCGCGCTGCCCGGGCTGAAAAATGGACGGCGGGAACTGATACTGCCCGGCTGGGCGGTCCTGCACGGTTTCATGACAGCATGTCAGGTGACGGACCTGTATTTCAGTCCGTCGGCACTGCGTGAGGGTATGCTGCACTATCTGGCAAAGGCATCGGCTACAGGCGAGTCGCCGTTGCATGTGTTGCGAGCGCGCTGAGTAGCAGTGCCTGCACACCGTCAGCCGGATCATCCGGGCCCGCTTCCAGCTTCTGATAGGTGCCGTCTGCCAGCAGCTCCCAGCTCTGTCGACGGTCTGCCAGATACATTTCCAGCTCGTCCAGAATCCGCATTGCGCCCTTCTTTTTAAGAATCGGGAACGCGATTTCTATACGCTGCTGCAGGTTTCTTTCCATCCAGTCAGCGCTTGAGCAGTACATGGCGGTGGTGCTGTTGGCAAAATAGTAAACACGGGAATGCTCCAGGAAGCGGCCGATGATCGACACGACCCGGATGTTGTCCGACACGCCTGGCACGCCCGGCTTGAGACAGCAGATCCCGCGCACTATCAGTTCAATTTTGACACCAGACTGGGACGCGCAGTAGAGCTCACGAATGATGGTGGGATCTGTCAGGGAGTTTATCTTGGCGATGATCCTCGCCGGCCTGCCTGCCAGTGCTGCCTGTTTTTCCTGCTGGATGAGCTGGACCAGGCCTTTCATCAGACGAAATGGTGCGTGCAGTATGACTTCGGGTGATATCTTTTTGCCCATGCCGGTAATTTGCTGAAACACCTTGTGTATGTCCGAACACACGACGTCATCGCAGGTCATCAGGCTATAGTCGGTATAGAGCAACGAATTCTTGCGGTGATAATTGCCGGTGCCCATGTGTGCATAGCGTTTCAGCCGACCATTTTCCCGACGTACAATCAGCAGCATCTTGGCGTGCGTTTTATAGCCCATGACGCCGTATACCACAACGGCGCCGGCTTCCTGCAGAATGCTGGCGAACTGAATGTTCTCCTCTTCATCAAAACGTGCCCGCAACTCGATGACAACCGTCACTTCCTTGCCGTTGCGGGCGGCTTCTGCGAGCGCCTCCACCAGTTCTGATGACTCGTTGGTCCGGTAGAGTGTCTGCTTGATGGAAATGACGCCCGGGTCTTTCGCTGCCTGCCGCGCCCAGTCAATAATCGGTATGAAAGACTGATAGGGGTGCAGCAGCAGCTGGTCCTCCCGGTTCACGGCGGTAAAGATGCAATTGCCTTCCTCCAGCGCAGGAGGTGTCCCCGGCGAGAACGGTGGAAAGCGCAATTCCGGCCGGTTCACCATGGCCGTCAAGGCCATCAGTCGCTGCAGATTGACCGGGCCATCGAGGCGAAACAGTTCTTCTTCCGTCAAATTGAAACGTTCCAGCAAAAAGTCGGTCAGCTCCGGAGGACACCCGGCGCCCACTTCCAGCTTGGCGGCTGCGCCGAAACGCCGCAGGTGCAGTTCGCCCTGCAGGGCGCTGGCAACGTCTTCAACTTCGACGTTACTCATCTCCAGATCGGAATTGCGGGTTACCCGGAACTGATGACATTCCTTGACTCGCATGCCAGGGAAAAACTCCTCGACATGGGCGTGAATGACCGATGACAGGAAAATGAAATTGTCGCCTTCCGGTATGATGTGTGTGGGGACCTTGATCAGCCGTGGCAAGGCTCTGGGTGCCGGCACGATGGCGAGCCCGCTGTCCCGGCCAAATGCGTCCTTGCCTTCCAGTGACAGAATGAAATTCAGGCTTTTATTGACCAGCCGCGGAAACGGGTGTGCCGGGTCCAGCCCCAGCGGGCTGATGACCGGCAGGACTTCATTGCGGAAATAATCCTGTGTCCAGGCAACCAGGTTGTCGTCCCATTCATGGCGATACAGAAAGCGGATGTCCTGTTCGGCCATCGCCGGTAACAGCTCTTCATTAAGTATGCGGTACTGTTCCTGCAGGGCCAGTCTAACTTGTTGGTGAAGCTCGCTCAGTACTTCCTGCGGGTACTGGCCGTCGGCGCCCGGGCGCTGGCGGCCAAACCCCAGCTGCTTCTTCAGACCGGATACCCGTATCTCGTAAAATTCGTCCAGGTTGGAGCTGAAAATGAGCAGGAACATCAATCGTTCCAGCAATGGGTGTTGCTGATTTTTTGCCTGTTCAAGCACGCGCAGATTGAACTGCATATAACTCAGTTCACGGTTCAGGTAGTACTGGCTGTCACCCAGGTCAATGTCTGCAGCCACAGCCGGGCAGCCTGACGACTCAGCGTCGGGGGTTGCGTCTGTAAGTGTGGCCGTGGATGGTTTGCTGCTGCTCATTGCTCTTACTCTGACGAACGCGATCCGGTATTCTATCCCAGCTTGTTGCGGATTACATGGCTTTCAATGTGACAGTTTTTTGAAGTCATGGGTGGCAGGTCTGTTGCCAGGCTGGATTGTCATCTCTCTGTCATATATTATCGGTATCGTAGCTCTGCCAAAGAGTAAGCTCCGCAACAAGCCCGCAAGGAATCCTTTGATATGAAAACAGATGCAGGTGTTCACGGCCACCATATTTCGCAACAGTTCAATCAGGAACTGGAAGAGATTAAAAGCAGTATGCTGGAAATGGGTGGTCTGGTCGAACATCAACTCGGCGATGCGTTGGCGGCACTGATCTCTGCTGACAGTGAGCTGGGTCGCACGGTGCGCGCCAATGACGATGCCGTCAATGATATGGAACTCAATATTGATGAGGCATGCAACCGCATTCTCGCCCGTCGGCAACCGGCGGCCAGCGACCTGCGTCTGGTGCTGGGTATCATCAAGGCGACCAACGACCTTGAGCGTATCGGCGACGAAGCGGCAAAAATTGCCCGTCTGGCCATTGAGCTTGCTGAACAGGGCGACTCATCAAAAGGGTATGTGGAGATTCGTCACATCGGCGAGCGTGTTCGCCACATGGTTAACATGGCGCTGGATGCGTTTGCCCGCTACGATGCCGAGGCAGCCATCGCTGTCGCCCGGGAAGACGTCAGCGTGGACCTGGAGTATGGCACTGCCATGCGCGAAATGATCACCTTCATGATTGAAGACCCGCGCAGTATCACCCGCGTGCTGAATGTGATCTGGGCGCTGCGTTCGCTGGAGCGTGTGGGGGATCATGCCAAGAATATAGCCGAGCATGTGGTATACATGGTCATGGGCGCTGATGTGCGCCATGTCGGCCTTTCCGGCATGGAAGAACAGGTGAAGGCAGAACTCAAGTAATGTCGGCAGGGGGCGCCATTGCCCTCGTAGCGCAGCCTCAGCGCTGATCGGCTTTGGTTCGTTCGGAGGCCTGGGCGGCTGTCAGTACACGGTCGGCTGGCAGCAGGCAGCTGAATTGACTCCCCTGGCCAACCTTGCTGCTGATCTCCAGGCGTCCGCCATGTCGTGCCAGCACGTGTTTGACGATGGCCAGGCCAAGGCCTGTGCCACCGGTATCGGTGGAACGGCTTTCGTCAACACGATAAAAGCGTTCCGTCAGTCTGGGAATATGATGGGCCTCGATGCCGGGGCCATTGTCTGATACGTCGATGCGCAATCCGTCACTGCTCTTGCTGGCCGACAGATCGATGGTGCCGCCTGTCTGGGTATATTTGGCAGCGTTGATCGCCAGGTTGGAGATGGCGCTGTAGAGTTCGTTGATATTGCCTCTGATATAAATGTCCGGGTCGCAGTCAAGCCGGAACGCCTGTTTCTTGTCCTGCGATACCTGTTCGGCATCCTGCTTGATTTCCCGTAACAATGACTGCAACTGCACGGCAGAGAGCTGTTTGGACGCCGAACGGGTTTCCAGTTGTGACAGCGTCAGCAGATCCCGAATAATGTTTTCCATGCGCTGGGACTGCTGATACATCTGTTCCAGTGGCCGACCCCAGCGCGCCGGAATATTCCCCCGGTCGTCCAGCATGGTCTCCAGGTAGCCGGTAATCACAGTAATGGGCGTGCGCAGCTCATGGGAAACGTTGCCAACAAAGTCTTTTCGCATCATTTCCAGCCGATGCAGCTGGGAAATATCACGCACCAGCATCAGTCGTTCACCTTCACCAAAACTGGTGATCTGGAACTCCAGCATCAATGATGGATTGACCGGCGAGGGGAGTTTGAGCGGACTGTTAAAGTGCGCCTTGTTGTAATACTCGATGAATTGCGGTTCGCGGATCAGGTTGGTAACCGGTTGATTGCGATCTTTTGGACTCTGGAAGCCGAGCAGCCGCGAAGCGGCCGGGTTCCACCACTCAAGTCCGTTCCGGCTGCTGATCATGACCACGGCCATTTCCAGCGCGGCCGTGGACTCCTGCGCCTTGTCGATGATTCTGCGTAAATGGGTCAGGGCATCGCGCTCACGTCGCTGCAGCAAATAAATGCCGTCAAAAACGAAACCCCAGATACCCCGGCCTTCCGGTGGCGGACTGGGTTCGTCAGACTGGGTGTCGCGCAGCCAGTTGTACAGGCGCCGAAGCTGGCGCAGGTGATAGATGAGGTAAACGATAGTACCCAACAGCACAACCAGTGCCGGCGCATCGACAAGCCAGCCAGCCAGCAACAGGGCCAGAAAGATCAGTGTCAATCGTCTGAGGGCAGAATGCCAGTCGGATAACAAAGGTGAAGCCTTTCTGTCAGTGAGTCTGGCGCGACTATAACGAAAACCGGTACGGCAGACCAGCACCGCAGCTGGCTTTCGTGACTGTGCTCCAGGGCGGTTCGACGTCAGTCGGCGCGTGTGGAGAATCGATAGCCGGCGCCGCGGACAGTCTGTATCAGGCCCGCGTAGTTGATGCCGGGGCCCGATGCCGAGGTCAGTGCCTTGCGCAAACGGCCGATGTGGACATCAACAGTGCGCTCTTCCAGGTACACGTTGGCGCCCCAGACCTGATCCTGAATGTGATCCCGGGAAAACACTTTCTCCGGATGGGTCATGAAAAAATTCAGCAACCGGTATTCGGTAGGACCCATATCCACCGCGCGCTCATTCAGGGTCACCCGATGGCTGGCCGGATCCAGTTCCAGGTCGAATACGCGTATGGGCTTGTCCCTCAGGTTCCCGGTACTGCGTCGCAATACCGCCTTGATCCGGGCAACCAGCTCGCGGGGCGAAAATGGCTTGGTCACATAGTCGTCGACACCGACATCCAGGCCCTGGACCTTGTTGTCTTCGCTGGTTTTGGCCGTCAACATGATAATGGGTATGTCTGCCGTCAATTCTTCACGCTTGAGCCGGCGTGCCAGCTCGATGCCACTGCCGCCCGGTAACATCCAGTCAAGCAGAACCAGGTCCGGCCGGCGATCAACGATGTTGACATGGGCTTCCAGGGCGGTTTCTGCGGTCATGCTCGAATAACCGGCGGTGTCCAGCGCAATCCCGATCATGTCACGTATTGCTGCTTCGTCGTCGACAATCAGGATGGTTTGTTCATTGGTCATACCTTGCTACCTTGGCGGTGGATGCTGTAGCGTATTAAAGCAATGAAATATTACATTTTCATGACATTTTAGCAGCAAAAGACTGCCCTTATTGAGCCAAAGCGACGATTTGTGCGTAAAGCACAGGTGTCAGCAACGAGTTGTGTGTCAAAGCAAAGGCCGGGTGAGTTATAATGCGCTCTGCGAAACCCACAAGGTTGCAACACCACCCACAGCGCAGGTTACTCTAGCTGCAGCAAACGAGAAGTTAAGGAGAGACCATGGACAACAAGTCATTTAAAGTTTTAAGCCTCGCCATTGCGCTGGGAGCGCTTGGCATGTCGACGCAGTCAGCGATTGCCGACGAGGACCGGTTCTATATTGCGCCCGGCGTACAGTGGATGGATTTTGACAGCGCGCGTCAGTCTGACGACGAGTTCGGGTACACGGTCGGTCTGGGCTACGGCCTGAATGACAATCTTGCCCTGGAGCTTAACCACGCCAATCTCAAAATGAATACCCTGGCGGGTATGGAGCGTCTGCGCAGCATCCGTCTGGACGCGATCTACAAACTGGATAACTCTATCGGCGTGCTGTCACCGTATTTTGCTGCCGGTCTGGGGCACACACATTTTTACAGCAATGACGACACCACGGTTAATGCCGGTGCCGGTTTGACCTATCGCTTCAACGACCGTGTCGAATGGCGCGCGTCAGCCCGGACGTTCTACGGTTTTGATGATGGTACCTACGATTTTGGTATCGACACAGGCCTGGTTTTCCATCTCGGTGAAGCACGCTCACGCGCACCCGCAGTAGCACCGACGCCGGCACCCGCACCCGTTGTCGATAGCGACGGCGATGGCGTACCTGATAGCCGTGACGACTGCCCCGGAACACCGCGCACTTATGCTGTGGACGATCGCGGTTGCCCCATCATGGTGGAGGAAGTGGCGCGTATCGAATTGAACGTCGAATTTGAGTTCGACAGGGCAGAAGTGCGTCCGCAGTATTTCGACGAGATCCGCCGTGTTGCCGACTTTATGCAGACGCACGAAGACACCGTTGCCTCTCTGCAAGGCCATACCGACAACATCGGTACTGAAGAATACAACCAGGGATTGTCGGAGCGCCGCGCGGCAGCGGTACGCCAAGTGTTGATTGATCGCTTCGGCATCGCGCCCGCGCGCGTGACGTCCACCGGGTATGGTGAGTCGCAGCCGGTGGCCAGCAATAACACCGCCGCAGGTCGTGAGCGCAATCGACGGGTTGAAACGGTGCTGACGTCAACCGTGCAGCGCCCACAAATGCGCAACTGATGTAACGTTTGGTCTGTAATGAACTCCCTGTCGCCCTTTGGACGGCAGGGAGTTTTTTATTGTCAGACCATGGCAGAATAACTGCGGCACACCGGGTAGGGAAGATTGTCACCAGCAATCTGGTTGTGCTTAACTGCAGAGGATACAAGTTGACTGTCGAAAACTACCGTGGCTACCGCGCTGATGCGGATCTGTCCTGGCGCCGTGTCGAGCAGCACTGGCCGCGGCCATCGCCGATCTGGCAACAGAGCCTGCTGGCCCCCGGGTCGTTGACACATCGTCTGCAGGCATTAAGTGGTGGCACCTTCAGGGTCCGCGTTGTGGATGAAGGCTGGGTACAGGGCAGCGCGCGGACGATTCCCGTTTTTGGCAAGCGCAAGGCTGCACAGATCATGTGGTCACGGCACGTGCTATTGTGCGGGCATGGTGAACCCTGGGTAGCGGCGCATTCGCTGATACCGTTCAGCAGCATACAGGGCTCGTTGCGGCAATTGGTGCGCTTGCGAGATCGTCCGCTGGGAGGATTTCTGTTTCGACATCCGCAACTGCGGCGCGACGAACCGGAGCTGGTGCGGCTGCCGGACCATTGGGGCCGGCGCTCAGTGTTCCATCTGCAAGGTAAATCCCTGCTGGTTGCCGAGTTTTTCCTGCCGGCATTGATTGCGCAGATCCAGCAGCAGCGATATTGATGAAAGATTGTCAGCCAATACAAAACAGGATTCAGCCATGACTGGAAAAACAAGCGGCGGCGCACTCGACGGGCTGCGCGTCATTGATCTCACCCGCGTGCTGGGTGGTCCCTATTGTACCCAGGTGCTGGGTGATCACGGGGCAGAAATCGTCAAGATCGAACCGCCCCAGGGCGACGAAGTGCGTGACTGGGGACCGCCGTTCCATGAGGGGGATGCCGCCTACTTTATCGGGGTCAATCGCAATAAGCGGGCCATGGCGCTGGACCTGCGTCAGGAGGAAGGGCGGCAGCTGCTGCTGCGCCTGCTCGAGGATGCCGACGTCCTGCTGGAGAACTACAAACCCGGCACCATGGAAAAGTGGGGCCTGGGGTATGACGATGTGTTGAAAGATCGCTTTCCGCAACTGATTCACTGCCGCATCAGCGGCTTTGGCAGCGATGGCCCGATGGGCGGTTTTCCAGGTTATGATGCCATTGTGCAGGCAATGGCGGGATGGTTCAGTGTCAATGGCGAAGCCGGCAGCAGTCCGACGCGCCTGGGCGTGGCCATGGTGGATATGGGTACTGGCCTGTATTCCGCCATTGCGGTGCTGATGGCGGTCCATGAACGCCAGCGCTCCGGTCAGGGCCAGTATATTGACATGACCCTGTATGACTGCGCCGTGTCGTTAATGCATCCGCATGTGGTGAATTACAACATGTCCGGCCACATTCCGGTTGCCACCGGCAACGCACATCCCAATATCAGCCCCTATGAAACCTTTCGCACGCAAACGGTCGATATCTTTATTGGGGCTGGCAACAATCGCGCCTTTGGCAAATTATGTGAAGAAATCGGGGCAGCAGAGCTGGCTGCTGACGCACGTTTCAGCACCAATGCGGATCGGGTCAGGAACCGGGAAATTCTGAAAGCGGAAATCGAATCGCGACTGATGAAAATTGACGGCAGCGAGCTGTGTCAGCGTCTGCTCTCGGCAGGCTTGCCGGCAGGACCTATCTACAATACGGCGCAGGTCGTGGAGCACCCGCACACCAGGCACCGGCAGATGAATATGGAGAAAGACTGGTACCGGATGACCGGAATCCCCATCAAGTTTTCAAGAACACCAGGGCGGCTGGATCGTCTGCCCCCCAAATTTGCTGAGCACAACCGTGAGATTCTGGCCGAGCTGGGCATTGCCGGCGAGGCATTCGATGGCCTCGTGGCCAGGGGTATTGTGCCGGATAAACGCAGCTAGCGGCGCCCAGTCAGTTGCCTGCTCGCAGACCCGGCTGCTAATCGGGCCCAAGGCTGCTAACCGGGCTCAAGGCTGAATAACGTCATCTGCACATTGTCTGTGCGTATTGCTTTGCCGTCATGCAGAGCAGGGCGGAACTGCAGGCCCTGAAGTCCGTCGCGGCCCCGAATGCGGGTGGCAGTGTTGTCGGGCTCGGCAGCGGTGACATGGGTACGATCAGCCTGGCCGTTGACGCCAATACTGAAATTCAGTGTGGCGCTGACGCCCGCCGCCTCGCTCATCAGCGAGTTGCCCGGGACGGCTTCATAGCGCAACCCGGGAATGCCATTGTGGACCAGCGCTTTGGCCGGAATCTCGACCGGTTGGCCAAGTTGGGTATCGCAAGGCTCGCTGTTCATATCGAGACGGTCAGAAAACGCGGGCAGCGGTAACAGCACCGGGCAGGAAAATGCCTGGTTCAGTCGACTGGCGCTGTAGCCTGCCTGCAGGAAAAGCTCCCAGGCGCGCTGGTAATACCCATTGGCAGAACCGGTGCTGCTCTGGCCCCGGTCGGGTCCGGCCATGGCGCCGATGCGCAACTCGTATTGCTGGCGCAATAACACTGAATCCCCCAGGTAAAGCTGAATCATGGCGGCGGCTTCCGGGTCGGCGTTGGCCAGTTCGCCCGCTTCCTGGTCGGCAGGGGTCAGCACCGACTCCAGCTCATTGATCAGCACAAAGTGCCGCATCATGGCCGAGCGGTGGGAGCGCTCGACAATGGTACTGGTGCGTGCGCCGTACGCGGCTTCGATGTCCTGAACACTGGTCAGCCGTTGCGTCGGGCGCATGTTACTACTTGGCAGGCCTTCGGTGCGATTGATCAATTGGCGGCTGGTGTCAGAGCTGTCAATGATACCCAGTGCAATATAGAGTTCTGCCAGTGCGTGATCGTAGACCATGGCTTGCAACACCGCCGGCTCGGCGCCGGATTCGCGTGCCATGGCCAGCGCCGACTCTTCCAGATCCCGAAGCTGAAACAGGTACGCGGCTTCCTGCTGGCGTGGCCCGCGGCTCAGAAGAAGCCGTGTCCAGTCTCGCATGACCTTGATATTGTTTATTTTTTCGCTGTCTGACAACGTGTTTGAGCGCTCCAGCAACCAGGACAGGTACAGCAAACGGTCCTGCATGCCTAGCCAGTTTTGCTGTGCCGCCATGATTGACAGTTGCCGGTGGACCAGGGCAATCTGACCATCGGTGTACAGTCCGTCGGTAACGCGCAGAATCTGAATCTGCTGCTCCACGACGTCACTGGCTTCTCTGAGTTCACCGACTGAAATCAATGCTTCACTCAGGCCATTCATGGCGTTCAGCAAGCCTGGATCATACTGTCCCTGCTGGCTTTGCAGCACTGAGACCCGGTCGCGCAGGATATTCAGGTGTTCAACCTGGGCGGCCAGTGATGAAGCCGGCAGCGTCGAGTCATCTGGCACTGGGCCCGCATTCGCCGATGCGCCTGTGAACAGCAATGCACTGGCCGATAGCAGCAGGGCCCCGGTCCGCAGAGATGCGCAAAACCCACGACTGCCGACCTGCTGAGTGGCTCCCCCCGGGCGGTGTAAGAACATGATTTCCCCTCCCTCCCACTGATTTTATAGGTGGCGACGGCTGCAGGCATGAGATTGCCCCTGTTGTCATTGTCATCGCCCATGTGGGTAGTGTTTGAGTATATACAAAATCCCGCAGCAAAAAAGCGATTCTGCGCTCGCCGCGGCGGAAGCCGCCACTTGACTTGTTGCCGGCTATTACTTTAGATTGCGCAATCAAACAAATGTTGCATGTATTTATGACCCGTTCACTGACCAATGTGTTTGCTCTGGCACTGCCCGCATCTGCGGCAGCTGCACGCCGTGCGCGTGCGGCGGCACCCTGCTGCGCCAGCGTGACAGAGCTTGATGGTGAAGATACTGCTCAACTGAACTAACGAAACAGTTTACAAGCCAATCAAAAACCTCTGTGCGCCGGTGGCCACAGAGGTTTTTTTTTGCCTGATTTTCAGGGTGTGTTGTCAACAGAGATGAAATGACGAGGTGATTATGGACGTGATGCAAGTAGAGGATTCCCTGGGTGTAACGGTATGCAGGCGCCAGCCGCTGGTCATTGAACGGGGCGAGGGCGTGTTTGTCTGGGATCAGACCGGTAACCAGCTGCTGGATTTTACCTCCGGCTGGGGTGTTACCTGCCTCGGACATGCCCACCCGGTCATGTTGTCGGCCCTGGC
>CEQZ01057160.1_pt1 | contig 12728 bp, 10 predicted proteins | sample 530941 | NCBI WGS metagenome assembly CEQZ01 (sample SAMEA2621107, study PRJEB7988) | marine metagenome | biome: marine biome (ENVO:00000447); feature: mesopelagic zone (ENVO:00000213); material: "saline water (ENVO:00002010), including plankton (ENVO:xxxxxxxx)" | depth 800 m | reverse complement strand
GCGCCTCGATTGTGCGCGCATTCTGTGCGCAGGGGGCGCGGGTCGGGTTCTTCGATATCGATGATGCCGCCGCGCAAAAACTGATCGCCTCCATAAAGGAAGAGCACGGCGTAACCCCGGTCTACAAATCGCTTGATTTGCGCAACCAATCATCCATTTCCGATGCGGTTCGCGACATGTCGGTTGCGATTGGTCCGATTGACGTTCTGGTAAACAATGCAGCGCGCGATGATCGGCATTCGCCCGAAGATATCAGTCCTGACAAATGGCGTGATGGTCTGGATGTGAACCTGAACCATCATTTCTTTTGTGCCCAGGCAGTCGCACCGGGCATGAAGGAAAAACGGTGCGGAAGTATTATCAATTTCAGTTCTGTGAGTTATATGATGGGCCTGCCGGATCTGGTAACGTACGAGACCGCAAAGGCCGGTATTATCGGACTGACGCGCGCGCTTGCCCGGGACTGGGGTGAATATGGCATTCGCGTCAATGCGGTGACGCCGGGCTGCATCATGACACAGCGCCAGCTTGATCTTTGGATTTCTCCCGAGGATGAAGAACGCATTCAGGAGCAGCAATGCGTCAAACGCCGGCTGGTGGGGGATGATGTTGCACAGATGGTTCTTTTCCTGGCATCTGATGTTTCGTCGGCCTGTTCATCACAGAACTTCATCGTGGATGGCGGCATCGTCTGATCGTGTGTTTCGACGGGTGCCAAGACCGCTGCTCGCCCCGAGACCACTGCTCGAACTTGGAAAAAACAGTATATGTCGCCTGCAAATCTCTCTGATCAGCCAATCATCATCGATGAAAAAGCCAACCCGTATCGCGACTGCATCCAGGGTCTCGCCAACCAGCCGATCACAGTCGTCCGGTTGCTGCGTGATGCTGTGAACGAAAACCCGGTCGTTGCCAGTGGTCGCAATTTTGCCGTTCCCGAAATCAAGGACGTGGTCGGGCGTCTGGTGGAAAACCGCCCGCGCATCGCAATCATTGCCGGCGCACCTGATCATCCGGCCCATCTTCTGGATCGTCCGCAGGCGCTGATGGCGGCACTGCGCATTTGGGAAATGGGCGGGGTTCCGTTCCTGTTCCATGTGCCGGTGATTTGCGATGGCACGGCGCAAAACAATATCGGGCAAAGCTATTCACTGGCGTCGCGCAACCATACGGCGGCGGCAGTCAATATCACCTTTGAAGGCCACAGTTATCATGCGGCCTATGTGATTGCCGGCTGCGACAAGTCGCCTGCCGCTGTGGTGGCGGGGCTGGCAGCGGCCGATCATGCACGCGCCTGGCGCGGCGATCAGGCGCCGGTCTGGGCAGTCTTTGCACCGTCGCATGTTCTAAAAGGCGGCGAAATTCCCGAAGGCACGCGTCGTCTGCTGGATAAAATCGCCGCTGACTCCGATGCCGCGGGGCATGATGACCTGGGCGCCGATATCCGCGAAAACATGCGCTATATCCTGCAATGCACCTCGGACGAGGCATTTGCAGGATTGCTCGAACGTGCCCGCCTTCTGGGGATTATCGACGGGGCGCTTGAACGTCGGGTTCTGGATGAGCTCGCAACAGCGACCTGTGATTCCAAGGGCGGCATTTGTGCCTTTAACGGCACGGGCAATTCATCGCGCACCATGTTGGCGGCCTTCGGCCTGACCCCGCCGGAACTGGAATTGCTGACCGATGTTCCGCCGTTCGAGGCCGTGGCCGCCGGGATCGATGCCCTGTTTGGCGTTTTCAACAAGCCGGAATATGCGATTGGCAATTTGCTGAAGGCCAACTTCGCCAATTTCGTGCGTGTTCATAATGCCACGGGATCGAGCAGCAACATGCTTTTGCATTTGCCATTCATGATGCGCTATGCCGGTTTTGATATCTCGATTGATGATTATCAGGATGTGCGCACCAAAACCCCGGTGCCGGAAATTTTCGCCCACAGCCTGACGGAAAACCGCGACACTTTTGTCTTGGCTCAGCAAATGGCCGAAGGCAAAAACCGCGGTATGGAAAGCATCTATCGCATTCTGGCCGATCTCGGCGTGGCGATGGATCTTGATGCGCCAACCATCCTCGGAAAAACCTGGGCGGAACGCATTGCCAATCTTGAAAATCCGGTTGATCTGTCGCTGGGCGATGCATCGGTCATTCGTGCCAACCCGGTCAGACAGCGTTCAGGCGTTGATGTCATCACCGGCAGTTTCTTTGAAAATTGTGCGGTCAAGACATCGGGTATGAGCGACCGGTTATTGTCGCACTTTGATGATCATGTCTTCATCGTGCGCTATTACGAAAATGAACATGTCTGTAATGCCGACTTTGCTTCGCCCGATTTGATTACGCGTCTGATTGAAACCGATGGCGTTGACGAGGAACTGATTGCCGCAGTCGTGCGTCGCAATGGCGGAAATCGTGTCGATATGGATACGCCAAAGGACATGTTCGAACAGGGTCATCTGTCCTTTGCGTTTGTCATCGGCGGGCAGGGACCGGAAGCCTATGGCATGCCGGAAATGTTTTCGCCGTCGCAGAACTTGCGCCATCACCGCATTCTCGAAGCATCATCCATGCTGATCACCGATGGACGTTATTCCGGGGTCACCAAGGGGGCCTGTATCGGTCATATGGTGCCGGAGGCCTTTACAGGTGGTGCAATCGGTTATCTTAAGGATGGCGATGTGCTGCGTCTTGATCTGACCGGGCTAACGCTGGATTGGCTCGATCCCGAGGCATTCAAACGTGGGGAAGAGGTCGCATCCGATCCCCGCGACATTGCGGATCGCAAGCCGGTCTTTGATGCACGGTTCAAACGCATGGCCGATCGCCAGTGTGATATCGCCGCAAGCAACGTGCTTGACGGGATTGGCAATGCCGCTCGCGGTATTGTGCCCCGTGCCGTCGATCGTCGCGCAACCAAATCTTGGCGCTAAGCCGCAAGGGTTTCACACCAAAATGCAAAACGCCCCGTGCCGTATTGGCCGGGGCGTTTTTGATTGTTGGAGGTGCTAAATTTAACCCATCCGCTCCGATGCGTAGCTTCCCGGGCTTGGCGGGAAGACGATGGTGCGGTTGCCGTTGATGAACGAACGATGATGGATATGGGCATGCACCGCACGCGCCAGCACCTGGCTTTCGACATCGCGGCCAATCGACACATAATCGGCCGAGTTCTGGGCATGGGTAATGCGCGCAATGTCCTGTTCGATGATCGGACCTTCATCAAGGTCGGCGGTGACATAATGCGCTGTTGCGCCAATCAGTTTGACCCCGCGCACATAGGCCTGTTGATACGGGTTGGCACCCTTGAAGCTTGGCAGGAAGGAATGGTGGATATTGATGATCTTGCCACTCATTTTCTTGCACAGGCTGTCAGAGAGGACCTGCATGTAGCGGGCCAGAACGATCAGCTCGACATTATAGTCAGAAACAACATCAAGAAGCTTTTTCTCGGCTTCGGGCTTGTTTTCCTTGGTAACCGGGATGTGGTGGAAGGGAATATCGTGATTAACGACAACCTTCTGATAATCAAGATGGTTTGACACCACGCCAACGATATCAATCGGAAGTGCCCCGATTTTCCAACGATACAGCAGATCGTTCAGGCAATGACCAAACCGCGACACCATCAGAAGAACCTTCATCTTCTCGGAGCTGTCATGGATTTCGTACTTCATGCCAAGTTCTGCTGCCGGACCCTCAAAGCCTGCAATCAGGGTTTCCTGATCAACACCTTCTTCGCTGACGAAGGCAACCCGCATAAAGAACAAGCCGGTTTCTTGGTCGTCAAACTGGGAGCTATCGGTAATGTTACAGCCGTTATCTGCCAAATAGGTCGAAATAGCAGCAACCACCCCGCGCTGAGAATCGCAGGAAACAGTCAGAACGTAGCTTTTCATCGCGTCTGGCTTTCTCGTTTGGAATAATCAAAAATTGCCCGGCCCCGTCCATCGGGGAATGAGATAAGGCCGGGCAGAAGCATTAAATATCAAGTGTGTTCTCACGTTCCCAGCGGGAAAAGTGAGAAACGTAAGAATTCCACTCGGTTTGTTTGAGTTTGAGATAGGCACTTGAGAATTCCTTGCCCATCGCAAGCTGGAGCTCTTCGTTAGAGCCCATTTCACGCAGGGCATCGAGCAGGTTCAGTGGCAGACGCGGTGCATCCTTGATCGAATGCCCTTCCTTGTACATGTCGATATCGTAATGCGGTCCCGGATCGGCATTGGTTGCCATGCCATCAAGACCGGCCGCAATGATCACGGCCTGAAGAAGATAGGGGTTGGTTGCCCCGTCGGGCAGGCGCAGTTCGAAACGCCCCGGCCCTGGAACGCGGACCATGTGCGTGCGGTTGTTGCCGGTCCAGGTCACAGTGTTCGGAGCCCAGGTCGCACCCGACATGGTGCGTGGCGCATTGATACGCTTATAGGAATTGACCGTCGGGTTGGTGATCACCGCCATGGCAGAGGCATGCTTCATGATGCCGCCAAGGAAATGCTTGCCCTTGGCCGACAGGCCAAATGGCATATCATTATCGGCAAAGGCGTTGGCACCATCATTATCCCAGACTGACACGTGGCAGTGGCAGCCATTGCCGGTCAGGCCCGGGAAGGGCTTTGGCATAAAGGTTGCGCGCAGGCCGTGTTTTTCGGCGATTGATTTGACCATGAACTTGAAAAAGGAATGCTTGTCGGCGGTTTTAAGCGCGTCATCGAATTCCCAGTTCATTTCAAACTGGCCATTGGCGTCTTCGTGGTCGTTCTGATACGCACCCCAACCGAGTTCAAGCATGTAATCGCAAATCTCGGCAATCACGTCATAACGGCGCATGACGGCCTGTTGGTCGTAACAGGGTTTTTCCGCCGTATCGGCCGGATCAGAAATTTCCGACCCATCGGTGGTGACAAGGAAAAACTCCGCCTCGACCCCGGTTTTGACATTGAGGCCAAGCTCGGCAGCCTTGGCGATCTGGGCTTTCAAAACGTTGCGCGGGGCCTGTTCGACCGGTGTGCCTTCCATGATGCAATCGGCGGCAACCCAGGCGACTTCCGGTTTCCAGGGCAACTGGATGACAGAGCTAGGATCAGGAATGGCGAACATGTCGGGGTGGGCCGGGCTCAGGTCAAGCCAGGTGGCGAAACCTGCAAAACCGGCACCTTCTTCCTGCATGTCGGCAATTGCCTGGGTCGGGACAAGTTTGGCGCGCTGACCGCCAAACAGGTCGGTAAAGCTGATCATGAAGTATTTGATGCCGCGTTCCCGGGCAAAGGCTGATAGATCCTTGGTCATCGAAGTCCCCTGACGAATTTTATCAATAACCATCGGTTCCCCGGGCACGCCTTGGGGCGCACCCGGTCCGGTGGTAGGTTAACTGTTCTAGAATCCTCCCTGACCCGGAACCCAGTTGGTTCCGGCAAGCGGTACACCCGCCATGGCGGCCGCTTCGATATTCAGTGCGCAGAGATCCTCGGGTTCGAGGTTGTGCACATGATTTTTGCCGCAGGCGCGCGCAATGGTTTGCGCTTCAAGGGTCATGACCTTCAGATAGTTGGCCAGTCGCCGTCCGGCGGCAATCGGGTCAACCCGTTTCATCAGGTCGGCATCCTGTGTCGTGATGCCTGCGGGATCACGACCTTCATGCCAGTCATCATAGGCACCAGCGGTGGTGCCAAGTTCGTTATATTCTGCTTCCCATTTCGGGTCGTTATCCCCAATCGCGACCAGGGCCGCAGTCCCGATGGAAACCGCATCCGCACCAAGGGCAAGCGCCTTGGCAACGTCGGCACCATTGCGGATACCGCCCGAAACGATCAGCTGTACTTTGCGGTGCATCCCCATGTCTTGCAATGCTTTTACCGCCGGGCGGATACAGGCAAGGGTCGGCTGACCGACATGTTCGATAAAGACTTCTTGCGTCGCGGCTGTGCCACCCTGCATGCCATCCAGCACGATGACATCGGCACCGGCCTTGACCGCAAGGGCAACGTCATAATAGGGGCGTGCGCCGCCAACCTTGATAAAGATCGGCTTTTCCCAATCGGTGATTTCGCGGATTTCCTGAATTTTGATCTCAAGATCATCCGGGCCGGTCCAATCCGGATGACGGCAGGCGGATCGTTGATCAATGCCCATTGGCAGGTTGCGCATTTCCGCCACACGGTCCGAGATCTTCTGGCCCAGCAGCATGCCGCCGCCGCCCGGTTTTGCGCCCTGACCAATAACGATTTCAATCGCATCTGCACGTTTCAGGTCGCGCGGGTTCATGCCGTAACGTGACGGCAGGTATTGATAAACAAGCTGGGTCGAATGGCCGCGTTCTTCCTCGGTCATGCCGCCATCGCCCGTCGTGGTCGATGTGCCTGCCGCCGATGCACCGCGTCCAAGGGCTTCCTTGGCCGGACCGGAAAGCGAGCCAAAGCTCATGCCAGCAATGGTGATCGGAATTTTAAGCTCAATCGGTTTCTTGGCAAAACGCGTACCCAGCGTGACAGCGGTTTCGCATTTCTCGCGGTAGCCTTCGAGTGGATAGCGCGACATCGATGCGCCAAGGAACAGCAAGTCATCGAAATGCGGGACCCGGCGTTTCGCACCACCACCGCGGATGTCATAAATGCCGGTCGCGGCTGCGCGGCGGATTTCTGAAAGGGTGTAATCATCAAAGGTTGCCGATTTACGCGGCGTCGTAACGGGATTTTTGTAGGTCATGGTCTGATCCTGTCTTTGGGCTGAAATGCGCAATTTTGGGGTGCTGCGCAGCTTTCAGCATGCCGCATCAATAGGCGTCGAAATTATCGACACTGAAGTTGTAAAGCGTTCTGGCCGAGCCATATCGCGTGAATTCCTCGGGCTTCACATCCGTGATGCCTGCATCTGCAAGAAGCTTGGTTAGAAGGTCGATATGTTCGGCCCGCATTTCCTTTTTCTCGCAATCGGCACCGAGGCTTTTGACCGTGCCGCGCACGAAAAGGCGCGCTTCATAAAGCGAATCACCCAGCGCATCACCGGCATCGCCCAGAACAACAAGGTTGCCCGATTGCGCCATGAAGGCGGACATGTGGCCGATATTGCCTTTGACGACGATATCGACACCTTTCATCGAAATGCCGCAGCGTGACGACGCATTGCCTTCGATGACCAGCAACCCGCCATGGGCGGTGGCCCCGGCATACTGGCTGGCATCGCCTTTGATCACGACTTTGCCCGACATCATGTTTTCAGCCACACCCGGACCGGCATTGCCATTGACCGTGACGGTGGCCTGTTCATTCATGCCCGCACAGTAATAACCCACGCTACCATTAATCGTGACATTGACCGGTGCGTCGATGCCGACAGCCACGGCATGTGCGCCGCGCGGATTGGTGATTTCGAAATCCTCAGGCACACCACTTTTATCAAGCGCATGAAGCGCCTGATTGAGCGCGCGCAGTTCGGTGGTTGCAAGATCAAACACTGGCATGTGTGTTCCTTCCTCATAGGACTGCAGGGTGAGTGCAGTCGGGTCGGTGCGCGCATCGCAGCAACCGACAGGGTTCGTGTTAATCAGTGTTCCCAGAAATAAACCGTGGCCGGTTCCGGTTCCCAGACGCGGGCGTCTTCAATGCCCGGCAGGTTGACCAGTGCGCGGTATTCGGACCCGAATGCGACATAGGCATCGGTTTCCGCCATCACGGCTGGTTTGCAGGCAATTGGGTCGCGCACAACGCCAAAGCCCGATTTGGTGCCAACCACAAAGGTAAAGAAGCCATCAAGGTCATCAAGCGCACTTGTCAGGGCTTCGCCCAGGTTCTTGCCCTTGGCCATTTCGCCGGTTAGATAGGCGGCTGCGACCTCTGAATCGTTTTGGGTTTCAAGGCGAATGCCTTCGCGGGTCAGTTCGCGGCGAAGGTTATTATGGTTCGACAGCGAACCATTATGCACAAGGCATTGGTCCGAACCGGTCGAAAACGGGTGGGCGCCAAGGGTGGTCACCGCACTTTCGGTCGCCATGCGGGTATGGCCGATCCCGTGGGTGCCGCTCATGTCGGAAATCTTGAAACGTTCCAGCACGTCCTTTGGCAGGCCGACTTCCTTGTAAATCTCCATCGCCGTACCCGTTCCCATGACGCGCACATTCGGACGAAGGTCTTCAAGTGCGCTTCGGGTCGCATCGATCTGATCGCTTGAAACCGTAATCACCGCATGGGTGTTTTTGGGCAGGATGGATGCGTTTTTGATCCCGGCTTTGCGCAGGTCTTCGGTCAGTCCGGCAAAATCTGTTTCCGGTTCCGGAGACTGGATCGTGAGTTTGACCAGATCATTCTGATCTGCGCCATAAATTGCGATGCCCGCACTATCGGGACCACGGTCGGTCATGGTCACCAGCATTTCAGACAACAACGCGCCGAGCTGTGGTTCCAGACTTTTATCTTTAAGGAATAAACCAACAATGCCGCACATGGCAGGACAGTCTCCATTCTGTTTCTGAAACGGAGACTACCTGTTCGCGAATGCGGAATCAACTATGAAGAATAAAAATTTCTTCTCAGTGAATTGATGTTTTCACCGGAGTGAATGCTTATCCCCGGGCGGGATAGCAGATGATCGATAGGTAACGTATTGGAAATGAAAGAAGTTCTTCCGGTCCGTGGCGGGCATCGGCATCAAAGAACAGGCTGTCGCCTTCTTTCATGTAGTAAAGCTGATCGCCATGGCGGTAACGAACTTCACCCTCAAGCATATAGATGAATTCCATGCCTTCATGCTGGAAGGCGGGGAAGCTGCTCGACTCCTCGGTAAGCGTTAGCAAATAGGGTTCGACCACCACGCCGCTGGTGTTGTTATCGATATGACCCAGCAGGTTATATTCATGGCCGGCGCGCGTGCCGCGGCGTTCAATCGCAACACCTTCGCCGGATTTCACGAACACCGCATTGCGCGGTTCTTCATAACGGCGGAAGAAATCGGTCACCGGCACACCCAGCGCACTTGCCAGTGCCTGAAGCGAGGTCAGCGACGGCGAGGTCACGCCGTTTTCGATCTTGGAAAGCATCCCCATCGAAATCCCGGTTGCCGACGCCAGATCGGAAATCGTAATGCCCAGCTTCTTGCGGAGCGCTCGGACTTCATGGCCGATGGCAATTTCCAGATTGTTTTCCTTGGGTTCACGAAGCGCGTGCGGGTCCTGGGTGAGGGCGGCGGGTTTGCTCTTGGTGTCCATACCTGATCCTTGCTCGCTATTGGCGGTGGTCTGCGGTGCTTGTGTTGTTTTGCTATTTGCCATGCTGGCTTGTCCTCCGTCACCGGTTTTGTCCCGGTGCGGGTCCGCTCGTTTCTGGTTTCCTCGAACGGCCACTTGATGCGGCCTGCCTTTTTATCGGTCGTATGCGCCCGGGCTTTTGCCCTTATTGGTCGGCCATACGCCATAGGCATGACTTACACTGGCAGGAAATATTTATCAACTCCAGGGAAAATAAATTTCCGCAAAGGCGATATGAGGGGTGGGGATGGAAGTTGCTGCAATGCCGTAGAAAATAGCCTTTAAGGAATAAAAATTGAATAATATGAAAAATAATTATTGCGTTCGCGAACAAGATGCCGCCAAAATATGGAACAAAATAAGCCGATAATAGCGCGCTGATTGTGCGCAAAGGCAATCATATCAGGAGGCCATCACTATGACTGCAAGCTGGAGATTTTCAGCCCTTGCCGATCGGCATCGCGCGCTTGGTTCCAATCTCGAAGACTGGAGCGGTATGGGTACCGCCTGGACCTATGACAAGGATTGGGAGGAGGAATACATCGCGATCCGCACCAAGGCCGGGATCATGGATGTTTCAGGCCTGAAAAAGGTTCACATCACCGGCGCGCATGCATCCCACGTGATCGACTATGCCACCACGCGCAATGTCGAAAAGATCTATCCGGGCAAGTCTGTCTATGCCTGCATGCTTAATGATCAGGGCAAGTTCACCGATGATTGCGTGATTTATCGCATGGGGCCCAATTCATGGATGGTGGTGCACGGATCGGGCACCGGGCACGAAGAATTGACCAAGGCGGCCATGGGCCGTGATGTGTCGGTTCGTTTTGATGACAACCTTCATGATTTATCGCTGCAAGGGCCGCTTGCGGTGGATTATCTGGCGGAATATGTGCCGGGCATCCGCGATCTGCCCTATTTCCATCATACGCAGACGCAGTTGTTTGGCCTGCCTGTAATGATTTCGCGCACCGGCTATACCGGTGAACGCGGCTATGAGATCTTCTGTCGTGGGCAGGATGCCGGGATGATCTGGGATCGCATCGTTGCCAAGGGCAAGGATATGGGCATTATTCCGACCCGCTTTACCACGCTTGATATGCTGCGTGTCGAAAGCTACCTGCTGTTTTACCCTTACGATAACTCGCAGATGTACCCGTTCGAAAATGAAGGTCCGGGCGATACCCTGTGGGAGCTTGGCCTTGATTTCACCGTCAGCCCGGGCAAGACCGGCTTCCGCGGTGCCGAGGAACACTACCGCCTGAAAGGCAAGGAACGCTTCAAGATCTTTGGCATCCTGTTTGATGGAAAGGAAGTCCCGGCCGAAGGGGCGGAAGTCTTCAAGGACGGGGCCAAGGTCGGCGTTGTCACCTGTGCGATGTATTCACCGCTCAAGGATCAGACCATGGCCATTGCCCGTCTGGCGGTGGATTGCGCCGAACAGGGTGTGCGGCTTGAAGTGACGGGTGAAAAAGGCATGCTCGGCGGAATGGCCCATACCATGCCATTTGATGACCCCAAAAAATTGAAAAGAACAGCCAAGGGTTAAGGTCGGCGACCGGGGGCTGTCAGAGGCCCCCGGATCAAGCGCCTGATCCATGAGGTTTCTGACAGAATGGGACCCGCTACCATGTCTGAGAGTCTTATCGAAGAAAGCATTCTTTCCCGTCCGACCTATGGCACGTTAAAAATCGTACCGGGTCTGGCGCATTATTTTCTGGCCGATGCATCCGGTGCCGAATGCGTTATCCGGGTCGTGCAGGAACTGCCGCGCGACATGTTGGAAAAGGTGCATATCCTTTATGTGCCGACCCCGGGTGAAGCCGCCCTGATTACATCGCTTTATGCGCTTGGCGCCAAACGGTTCGAACATTCCCCGACTATTGACGAAGCCGTCGCCAAGCTTGGTGAATGGCTGTCAGACGCCAAGATGGGCAGCCAGCTTTATCTTGCGGGCACCGAAGGCTTGGTCGGGCAGGGCGCTGCCAAGGGCGAGGCATGCGGCCTCGATCATACAGCAGTGCAGTGTGAGCATCGCGGCAGTCTGGCGCGTCGCGTTCAGTGTGTTCACTGCAAAACCATGATCGAGGACGTCACCACCCAGCCGGTCAAATGTCCGTCTTGCGATTTGCTGTTGCTCGTGCGTGATCACTATTCCCGTCGTCTGGCGGCGTTTCAGGGTGTTTGTATCAATGCTGAAGACCCGTCTGAAGAAATCGAAATCAAGGAGGTGTTCAAATGAGTGCGTCCGATCATTTGATTCCGGTGGTTGTCAGTAACGTGGTCGAGGTCAACCCGATCATTAAACGGTTCGAGTTCAAGCACGTGAATGGTGATGAACTCCCCGCCTTTTCGGGTGGGGCACATATCGTTGTCGAAATGCTTGATGACGGCACGAAACGCAAAAATCCCTATTCGCTGATGAGCTCCCCGTTCGAGCGCGATCAATATGCGATTTCGGTGCGCCGGGACGATACCGGGCGCGGCGGATCGAAATTCATGCATGAGCAGGTGCGACCTGGCATGCAGATGAAAATCTCTGCCCCGGTCAATCTGTTCGCGCTCGACTTGCGGGCCAGAAAACACCTGATGATTGCTGGCGGCATCGGCATTACGCCGTTCATCGCGCAAATGGCCCAGGCCGATAAGCTCGGCGTGCCGTTTGAACTGCACTATGCTGCGCGCTCAGTATCGCAGGCGGCCTATATGGACAGCCTTGCCGATCGTTTTGGCGATCACGTGTCGTGCTATTGCGATGATCAGGGCGAAAGCGTTGATTTGGAAACGCTTTTATCCAGTCAGCCCCTTGGCACGCATGTCTACGTCTGCGGCCCAAAGGGCATGATCGAACGGGTGGTTGAAACCGCGACAAGTCTTGGCTGGCCCGCCGCACACGTTCATTTCGAACACTTCCTGGCCCCACCAGTTGGTGAGCCCTTTGAAGTGCATCTGTCCAAGGCAGGCATTGATATCACGGTGGGTGCGGAGCAAAGCCTGCTCGAGGCGGTTGAGGCATCCGGAACCCCGATCAATTGCATGTGCCGGGGCGGGGCGTGTGGTCAGTGCGAAACGGTGGTTGTCGCCTGCGACGGCGAGATCATGCACAACGATCACTGGCTTGATGAAGAACAGCGTGCGGCAAAGCAACGGATCATGCCGTGTGTTTCACGGTTCCGCGGCAAACGCCTTGAACTTGATCTGTAAGGGGGATTTCAGTCATGACCATCCAGTTTAAAGACGAGAGCTTCCGCGGTGATTTCACCTACGCCAATAGTCCGTCAAACATCCCGCGTTTTCCGTTTCCCTTCCCGGAAGACGAATACATGTATTCGACCAATATCGAACCGCATCATGCTGCCCGTGCCGGCAGCCCGTTTGAAAATGCGTTTGATGTTGATGAACACTATGTCGCGGAAATGAAGGACCGCGCGCTAGTTTTGGCCGAAGACCCCGGTCGATGTCAGGCCTTGCCGCATATGGAAACGGCGGGGTG
>CEQZ01057170.1_pt1 | contig 13789 bp, 10 predicted proteins | sample 530941 | NCBI WGS metagenome assembly CEQZ01 (sample SAMEA2621107, study PRJEB7988) | marine metagenome | biome: marine biome (ENVO:00000447); feature: mesopelagic zone (ENVO:00000213); material: "saline water (ENVO:00002010), including plankton (ENVO:xxxxxxxx)" | depth 800 m | reverse complement strand
CAGTCGGCGCAGCCGCCGCGCCGCCACCAGAAAACATCGGATCCTCTTGATGACCTGCGTAAACTCAATCTGGATATCGACGTCACCAAGGTCACCGTTGTCCCTCGGGAGCAGCACAATATATCGCGCAAGGATATCTCACCCAGCGCGCTGAAAGTTCTTTACCGACTCAATGATGCCGGCTTTCAGGCCTTTCTGGTCGGCGGTGGCGTCCGCGATCTTTTATTGGGCGGGCACCCAAAGGATTTTGACATTTCCACCAACGCAACACCCGAAGAAGTCCGTGAGCTGTTCCGTAACTCTCGCGTCATCGGCCGTCGCTTCAAGATCGTGCATGTTCGCTACGGCCGCGAGGTTATCGAAGTCACAACTTTCCGTGCCCACCACGAAATTGAAACCGAAGTCACTGAAGGCGAATCACGCAAGCACATCAAGCATCTTGATTCCGCCCATTCCAGCACCGGTATGATCCTGCGCGACAATGTCTACGGCAATATCGCTGAGGACGCGGTTCGCCGCGACTTCACTGTCAATGCCCTGTACTACACCACCAACCAGTTCATGATGCTGGACTTTGTCAACGGTCTGCCCGATATCGAACAGCGACTGATTCGCATGATCGGCGATCCGGAAACCCGCTATCGCGAAGACCCGGTTCGAATTCTGCGTGCCATCCGCCTGGCCGCCAAGCTCGACTTTGGTATCGAGAAAAACACCGAAGAGCCTATCCCCAGGCTGGCCGACCTGCTGGAATCGATATCTTCTGCCCGACTGTTCGATGAAACCGTCAAACTGTTTACCAATGGCAGTGCCGAGAAAACCTTCGACCTGTTGCGCCGTTACAAGGTCGCAGACTACCTGTTCCGGCCAACCCTGGCTTGTCTGCACGATGACAACAACGATGCCGTCAGCAAAGCCATCGAGGGCAAATTGCTGACCCTGGCATTGCGCAACACTGACAATCGCCTGGCCGAAGGCAAGTCGGTGACGCCAGCATTTATGTACGCGGCACTGCTATGGCCGCCGCTGCAGGACGCACTGCGTCAGAGTAGCGGCAATCGGGCACCGACGTTGGGCGCGCTGCAGGAATGCGCTGGCGATGTCATTGTTGAACAATTAAAATACACCGCCATACCCAAGCGCTTCACCGCCATGATGCGGGAAATATGGGAACTGCAATTACGTCTGAGTCCGCGAAACCGGCGCAGTGTTGAAATTGCCTTCACCCACCCCCGCTTTCGCGCTGCCTATGACTTCCTGTTGTTGCGCGAGGCAGCGGGTGAACAGCTGAACGGTCTGGGTGACTGGTGGACGCGTTTTCAACAGGTAGATGCCGGCGCGCAGAACGCCATGATTGATGCCTTGCAGGGTACCAAAGCGCCGCGTAAGCGCCGGCGCAAACCACGCAAACCGGAGTCAGCCGACTGATGGCCCGCATACCACACTACATCGCAGTTGAAGGCCCGATCGGCGTCGGCAAAACCAGCCTTGCCAAACGCCTGGCAGAAACCTTCAATTACGACATTGTGCTCGAGAAGCCCGAAGACAATCCGTTTCTCGAACGTTTCTACCGCAACCCCAAACAGCACGCGCTGGCAACACAGCTGTTTTTCCTTTTTCAGCGCGCGCAACAACTGCAGGATCTGAAGCAGGATGACCTGTTTGAGCCGGTTCGGGTCGCTGATTTTCTGATCGACAAGGATATGCTGTTTGCCCGCCAGAATCTGGACCCGGACGAATTCCTGCTGTACCAGAACGTCTATCAGCACCTGACCATTGATGCGCCCGTGCCGGAGCTGGTCATTTATCTGCAGGCGCCAACGCAGGTATTGTTGCAGCGCATCCAGAAGCGTGGCATCGCTGCCGAACAAACCATAGAGGCCGACTACCTGAGCCGCCTAAACGAGGCATACACGTCGTTTTTCCATTACTACGACCGTTCTCCATTGCTGATCGTCAACAGCACCGACCTGGATCTCATAAGCCATGACGAGGACTACCAGCAACTGGTCAGCCAGATCATGACAGCCCCTCAGGGAACGCACTACTTCAACCCCAAACCGACCTTGCTGTGACGACGACGGTCACGCTAAGCTGACACTCAGGAGGCGGCATCGCATGAGCACACAATCTGCGCAAAAACACATAACCCTGAGCACCCTGAACAAAATTCGTGCCGACGGGCGCAAATTTGCCTGTCTGACGGCATACGATGCCTGCTTTGCCGGCCTGCTCAATGACGGCGGCGTCGAAGTCATACTCGTGGGCGACTCTCTGGGCATGGTCTTGCAGGGCCATGACAATACCCTACCGGTCACCATGGCGGATATGGTTTATCATGTGCAGTGCGTCAAGCGCGGCAACAGCACCGCCTTCCTGATGGCTGACATGCCGTTCATGAGTTATTCATCGGAAACCGAGACCCTGGAAAATGCGGCGGCGCTGATGCGTGCCGGCGCGGAAATGGTCAAGCTGGAAGGCGGTGCCTGGCTTGCCAGCTCCACCCGTCTGCTCGCCGAGCGCGGCATTCCAGTGTGTGTGCATATGGGCCTGACGCCCCAATCGATCAATCGTATCGGCGGTTATCTGGTGCAGGGCCGCGACCCCGTGCAGGCCGAGAACATGGTCAGGGAAGCCATCCAGCTGCAGGAGGCCGGTGCCAGCATTCTGTTGCTGGAATGTGTCCCTACGGCATTGGCCAAACGAATTACCGACGCCCTGGAGATTCCGGTTATCGGCATTGGTGCCGGTCCTCACACGACTGGTCAGGTACTGGTGCTGCATGACCTGCTGGGCATCTCCCCGATTCGCCCCAAATTCGTGAAAAACTTCCTCGCCGAGTCAGACCACGGGATCGCCGGCGCCATCAGAGCCTATGCCGATGCCGTCAAGACTGGCGTGTTTCCGGCAGCAGAACATAGTTTTGACTGAACATTCGGGACGCTGATATGCAGATCATTCATCATGTCAACGAACTCAGGTCGACACTTGCCGAGGTACGCCGAGGGGGCAGGCGCATCGCCGTGGTGCCCACCATGGGCAACCTGCATCGCGGACATATCCGGTTGGTGGAAACCGCTGGCGCCCAGGCCGACTTTGTTGTCAGTACCATTTTTGTCAATCCCATGCAGTTTGGTGCACATGAGGATCTGGACAAATATCCACGTACGCCGGACGCAGATATCGACAAACTGACTGCAGCCGGCTGCCATTGCCTGTTCGCACCGCCGGTCAGTGAGATTTACCCCGAAGGCCTTGAGCAACATACTGTCGTCAGTGTTCCGGGCATTTCAGAGCGGCACTGCGGGGCCAGCCGCCCCGGTCACTTCGACGGTGTCGCCACTGTCGTCAGCAAGCTGTTCAATATCGTCGGGCCGGATGTCGCGGTGTTTGGCAAAAAGGACTACCAGCAACTCCAGGTCATCCGGAAAATGACCTCGGATCTGGGTTTTGACATTGAGATTGTGGGCGTAGCCACCGAACGTGACCGTCAGGGTCTCGCGCTCAGTTCCCGCAACGGCTACCTGAACGACTCAGAAAAACACACGGCACTGTGCTTGATCCGTACCCTCACTGATGTGGCAAAACGCATTACCGAGGGTGAGCGGGATTATCGTGTACTCGAGCAGCACGCATTGCAGATTTTCACGGCCAACGGCATCCAGGCCGACTATTTCAATATTTGCCAGGCTGACAGTCTGGTACCCGCCACACCAGCGGATCAACGGCTGGTCATCCTGGCCGCAGGCTTTGTCGGCGCCACCCGACTGATCGACAATATTGAAATCATTTTGCCACAATAAAAAGCGCTTCCAGAGGAGAGCATCATGTCGCAACCCAACGTATACCCGGTCAGGCCCGACCAGGCCGCTCACAGCCTGATTGACATGGCCGGCTACCAGCGCATGTATGAGCAATCCATCCGCGACCCGGAAACCTTCTGGGGCGAGCAGGCAGAACAGTTCCTGGGGTTTTTCCAGCCCTGGAGCAAAGTGTTCAGTGGTGACTTCAGCAAGGCTGATGTCGCCTGGTTCAAGGATGCCAAGCTTAATGCCTGCTGGAACTGTGTGGATCGCCACCTGCCCCAGCGTGCCGACCAGACCGCACTGATCTGGGAAGGAGACGAGCCTGAAGACAGCCTGTTGATCACCTATCGGGACCTGCACCAGGCTGTCTGCCGGCTGGCGAATGTGCTGAAACAACGGGGCATAGAAAAAGGAGACCGGGTCTGTATCTACATGCCCATGATCCCCGAAGCGGTTTATGCCATGCTGGCCTGCGCCCGTATCGGCGCTATTCATTCAGTGGTGTTTGGTGGCTTTTCACCTGATGCCATCAAGGATCGCATTCAGGACTCCGATTGCCAGTCAGTCATTACGGCCAATCAGGGCCTGCGCGGTGGCAAGCTCATCCCGCTGAAAGACAATGTCGACAAAGCACTGACACACTGCCCAGGTGTGCACAGCGTGGTGGTGGTCAAACGCACAGACGCGTCGGTAGACTGGCAGGAGGGCCGGGATGTCTGGTACCACGACGCCATTGACCAGGTTGATGATCAATGCCCAGCAGAGGTGATGGACGCCGAGGATCCGCTGTTTATCCTGTACACATCCGGGTCGACCGGAAAACCCAAGGGCGTGCTGCACACCACCGCCGGCTACCTGCTGAGCGCTGCCATCAGTCACAAGTACATCTTTGACTACCATGAAGGGGATGTCTTCTGGTGCTCGGCTGATGTCGGCTGGGTGACCGGTCACAGCTATATCGTTTATGGCCCTTTATGTAATGGCGCCACGTCGCTCGTATTCGAAGGTGTACCCACCTATCCGGATGCATCGCGCTTCTGGCGTGTCATCGACAAGCACCAGGTCAGCATTTTTTACACCGCACCCACGGCACTGCGTGCGCTCATGAGCATGGGCAACGAACCGGTGCAGAAAACGTCAAGACGGTCGCTGCGTCTGCTGGGCTCGGTCGGTGAACCCATCAATCCGGAAGCCTGGGAGTGGTATTACAATACCGTCGGGGAACAACGTTGTCCGATAGTCGATACCTGGTGGCAAACCGAAACCGGTGCCAGCATGATCAGTCCGCTGGCCGGTGTCACGGCGTTAAAACCAGGCTCGGCAACGCTGCCGTTCTTTGGTGTCAAACCCGAACTGCTGGATGCTGATGGCAATATCATCACCGGTGCTGGCAAAGGCAATCTGGTGATCACACAAAGCTGGCCCAGTCAGATCCGCACGGTTTTTGGTGACCACCAGCGCTGCGTCGATACCTATTTCAGTGCTTATCCGGGCTACTATTTCACCGGTGACAGCGCCCGCCGTGACGAAGATGGTTATTACTGGATCATCGGTCGAGTGGACGACGTGCTCAATGTATCCGGCCACCGGTTGGGCACGGCCGAGATAGAAAGCGCACTGGTACTGCACCCCGCCGTGGCTGAAGCAGCGGTTGTCGGCTTCCCGCACGACATCAAGGGGCAGGCCGTGTACGCTTATGTGACCTTGATGCTGGACGTCGAAGAATCGGAAGCATTGCGTAAAGAGCTGATTGGTTTTGTTGCCGAAGAAATCGGCGCCTTTGCGCGGCCCGATATCATCCAGTTTGCGCCGGGTTTACCCAAGACCCGGTCGGGCAAGATCATGCGCCGGATACTGCGCAAAATCGCCGCCAATGAAACGGACAATCTGGGGGATACCACGACACTGGCGGATCCATCCGTGGTTGAGCAGCTGATAGCAAACCGAGTGAATCGTTTATAACCGTGCTTCTTCATCGGCGAGATCCGGCGCGTGCAATGACAGTGGACGGATTTAATCGGCAGACGACATTTTCTTTTATTTAATCGGACTTACAGGCAGATATTATGCAGGAATTGGTTATTGTTGCTGCCGGACGCAGCGCCATTGGTACATTTCAGGGCGATCTCGCCGCCATCTCTGCTGCCGGACTGGGCAGTCAGGTCATCCGGCAGTTGCTGGCGACCAACAATATCAGTGCCGAGCAGGTTGACGAGGTCATTATGGGACATGTGCTTACTGCCGGGTGTGGTCAGAATACGGCCCGACAGGCAAGCGTCAATGCCGGCCTGGGCTTCGACACGCCGGCCATGACCATCAATAAAGTGTGCGGATCAGGGCTCAAGGCCGTGCACCTGGCTGCACAGGCTATTCTTTGCGGCGATGCCGAAATGATAGTGGCGGGTGGCATGGAAAACATGAGCCAGTCTGCCCATGTGCTACCCAATTCCCGCACCGGACAAAAAATGGGCCATTGGCAGGCCATTGACACCATGCTGCATGACGGCCTTTGGGACGCATTCAATCAATACCACATGGGCATCACGGCGGAGAATCTGGCGGAGAAATACCAGCTCAGCCGGGAGCAGCAGGATGAGTTTGCAGCGTTGTCGCAACAAAAAGCCAGCAATGCCATATCCGAAGGAAGATTCAAAAACGAGATTGTCGGCGTGGAAATTCCCCAACGCAAAGGCAGTGCCGTGGTCATCGACAAAGATCAGGGACCACGCGCAGGGACCACTGCTGAATCGCTGGCGCGCCTGCCGGCCGTGTTTAAAAAGGAAGGCACTGTCACGGCCGGCAATGCGTCCGGTCTGAATGATGGCGCCGCAGCCGTTGTTGTCTGCAGCAAGGCGGCGGCCGAGCGCGCCGGGCTCACGCCTCTGGTCACCCTCAGGGCATGGGCCAATGCCGGCGTAGACCCGAAGATCATGGGCATTGGTCCGGTTTCCGCGACACGACGCTGTCTGGCCAAGGCTGGTTGGACGCTCGACGAGCTGGACCTGATTGAAGCCAACGAAGCATTTGCCGCGCAATCCCTGGCTGTCGGCAAGGAGCTGCAGTGGGACATGAGCAAGGTCAACGTCAATGGCGGCGCCATCGCCCTAGGCCACCCCATTGGCGCGTCCGGCTGCCGGGTGCTGGTAACACTGATTCATGAAATGATTCGCCGGGACGCCCGCAAGGGCCTGGCAACACTGTGCATCGGCGGTGGTCAGGGCGTGGCGCTGGCGATAGAACGCTAGCCTATACCAGATCCTGCACAGCCAGGTGTTGACTCAGGTACACCTGGCCGCTGAGATCGTGCAGAAAATGCGACTTCTGCAATGCATCCATGACCGGCCCTTTTACTTCGGACAGGTGCAGCTTGATACCCAGATCATCCAGTCGCCGGTTAATGGCCTCCAGCGACTCCAGGGCGCTGAGGTCGATTTCGTTAACGGCGCTGCACATCAGAATCACATGCTGCAGATCGTTGCGCTCGGACACCTCTTTGTAGATCAGATCCTCCAGATAGCGGGTATTGGCAAAATAGAGGCTTTCATCAACGCGCAATGACAGGATATGCGGATGAGTAATCACCTGGTGTCTCACCACATTGCGAAAATGCTCGCTGCCCGGTATCTGGCCGACAATAGCCACATGAGGCCTGGAGCTTTTGTACAGATGCACGAGAACCGAGACCAGAATACCGGCTGCCACACCGGCTTCCACCCCGACCAGCAAGGTCAGCACGATGGTGGCAGTCACCGCCAGGAAGTCGGCACGGGAATAGCGCCAGGCTTTACTGACAATGCTGATATCCACCAGTGACCAGACCGCCACAATAATGGTGGCCGCCAGCGTCGCTTTGGGTAAAAATGCCAACAGCGGCATTAGCACAAACGTCGCGGCGGCAATCAGGATGGCGGCAAACAGGCCCGCTGCCGGTGTTGCCGCGCCAGCATCAAAATTGACCACCGAGCGCGCAAAGCCACCGGCTACCGGGAACCCGCCGGAAAAGCCTGCTGCCAGATTGGACGCACCCAGCCCGATCAGCTCCTGGTCGGGATCGATCCGTTGTCGTTTCCGGGCCGCCAGCCCCTGCGCCACTGATACCGATTCCACAAACCCAAGAATCGCAATCAGCAGCGCAGGACCTGCCAGGCTCATCCAGGGGATCGACTGAAACGCGGGCAGCCCCGGCACCGGCAACCCGGCAGGCACATCACCGACCAATGCCAGGCCGCGCTCGCCGAGATCGAAATACCAGGCCGCCAGGCCGCTGGCCAGCACCGCAACAACCGGGCTGAGTCGCGCAACAATTACGGCACCCCGGTCCGACATGCCGACCCGGCGCAAAATTGGCGCCAGGCGGCTACGGGCCCAGAAAAGATAAACCAGGGTCGCTACGCCGGTCATGACCGTCGGCATGTTGAGAGCTGGCCAGTTGGCGCTGATGGCGGCAGCCAGCGCGAAAACCTGTTCCGGTAAATTATGCCCGGTAGCGTTAAGACCCAGGATAGCCGGCACCTGACCGAGAGCGATCAGCACACCGGACGCCGTGATAAAACCGGCAATCACCGGATGAGATAGAAAATTGGCAAGAAATCCCAGTCGCAGCACACCCATCAATACCAGAAACAGCCCGGACATCAATGCCAGTGTCATGGCAGCGCTGACAATCTGCGCCGGATCCGTCAGACCCAGTCCGGAAATGGCGGCAGCCGTCATCAACGATATGACGGCCACCGGGCCCACTGACAGTGCACGACTGGTCCCAAAGACAGTGTAGGCAACCAGCGGCAGGATACTGGCATACAGGCCCATTTCCGCCGGCAGGCCCGCCAGCATGGCATAGGCCAGCGACTGAGGCACCAGCATGACCATGACGATAACGGATGCGAGCAGATCGTCGGAAAACTGGTGCGCCGTATAGGATCTGGCCCAGCTCAGAACAGGGAAATAACGCGCTGCCATAGATTCTTCACTCTGTCAGGTGGACACTGATACCGGCTACTCCTGCTGTTGCGCCAGCCATCCGGCAACGCCGCGCAGATCGTAACCCAGCGCGGCACCGCGCTCAACGATCTCCTGCGGCGGCATGCCCTTGAGGCCCTTGACCAGACCCCAAAGTTGTATGGACCGGGTTCCCGTGCGGCAGAAAGCCAGGACGGGCGGCGGGCATTCATCCAGGGCGGCGGTAAATTCCGCGATATCCTGCATGCTCAGCTGACCCGAGACAACGGGTATATGACGAAAAACCAGACCATGATCCTCAGCCGCACCCTGGATTTCATAGACGGGTGGCTGGCCGGCCGCTTCGCCATCAGGCCGGTTGCAGATTATGGTTTTGTAACCAGCTGCGGCCAGTACATCTACGTCGTCAGCAGTAATCTGCTCTGCAACTGAAAATTCATCTGTCACTTGTTTTGCGGTCATATATCACTCCGTGTTCGCAGGGTTTTGACTATGTCTATTGTAACGCGCCCTGATGTTCAATTCAGCGCAATGTGCCAATCGCTGGAAAAAACTGTTAGCCGCCTGACACATCCCGGGCGGTAGACACAATCAGGCGGCGCAACCAGATATGTCCCGCATCATGCTGCAGCAACGGGCTCCATGCCATCTGCAGCTCAATGGGAATGATCATGAATGGCGGTTTGCGCAAACACAGCCCATGGTCTCGTTGATGCAGACGGGCCAGCTCGGTGGGCAATGTCGCCACCAGATCAGGCTGGGTGGCCAGCAGCGCAGCCACCTGGTAATGACGGGTGAATACCCGGATGCGCCTTGTGACCCTCATTTCTGCCAATGCCTCGTCAACCCAGCCCATGCGCTGCCCGTCGCGCCGGCTCATGCCGCGGCCCGCGCCAACACCGGTCTTGCTGACCCAGATATGGGCGGCAGACAAATAGGCATCCAGAGAAAAATCGTCTGCAATCGGATTATCCGGGCTGAACAGACAGGAAAAGCCATCGTGCCACAAGCTGGCCTGATGAAAGGTCTGCGGCAGCCGATCAAAGCGGTTGATCGCCATGTCCACCTTGCCTTGTTCCAGGTCCTGAAAGCTGACATCGCTGGGCGTCAGCACGTCCAGGCAGATATCCGGTGCCAGTTCCCGCAATCCCGCCAAAAGCGGTGCCAGCAAGGTGGCTTCCGCGTAGTCGCTGGCCATGATGCGGAACACCCGCTGGCTGTCGGCAGCATTGAATTCGGTTACCGGTAATACCGCCTGCTCCACGGCTGCCAGAATTTCGCGAACCTGCGGTTGCAACTCAAGCGCCCTCTCGGTGGGCGTCATGCCTTCGCTGGTTCTTACCAGCAATGGGTCTCTGAACAGGTCTCGCAGTCGACGCAGGCCATTGCTGAGCGCTGGCTGGGTAATGCCAAGCTGTTCTGCCGCGCGGGTTACGTTTTTCACCCGCAGCAGTGTGTCCAGATACACCAGCAGATTGAGATCAATGCGCGACAGATTCATACGCCGAATAGACATCCGTTTTCAATAAACAGGACTTATTATGACAAATCCCGGCAGTGACAGCATGAGCCAGAACAAACTATTTGAGGTACTCCTGCCAACGAGGTCAACCCGCAAAAAAAATGCCCGGCTCAAGTCAACCCTGAACCGGGCACAAACGTCGAATTTAACCAACCTTCCATTGCATCATGAGAGTCAACTACCGACACCGACGCAGCCCACTTCAGCCTCAGGGCGCTGACAAATGCGTGTCTTGAACTGTTTACGCCGTGAATGCAGAACCGGTTCAGTGTACCCACTCGGTTGTTCGGCTGCCTTGAAGATCAACTCACTGGCGGCCTGAAAGGCGATGCTGTCAGCGAGGTCGTCAGCCATGGGCTGATAAGCGGGGTCGTGTCTGTTCTGCGCGTCTACCACCGGCGCCATCCGCCTCAGTGTGGCCATGACCTGCTCGCGACTGCAGACGCCGTGCCGCAACCAGTTCCCCAGATGCTGACAGGAGATACGAAGCGTTGCCCTGTCCTCCATCAGGCCGACATTGTGAATATCAGGCACCTTGGAGCAGCCGATGCCCATGTCAATCCAGCGCACAACATAGCCCAACACCCCCTGCACATTGTTCTCCAGTTCGGCGTCTATCTCGGCTGCTGTCCATTCGGGCGCCTCTGCCAACGGCGGCGTGAGCAGATCATCCAGCGCTGCCGGCCGGCTGTGCTGCAGCTGCGCCTGTCGTTCAGCCACTGAGACCTGATGATAATGCAAGACATGCAGCGTTGCGGCTGTCGGTGACGGCACCCAGGCGCAGCTGGCGCCCGCCTGCGGATGGGCGATCTTTTCGCGCAGCATTTGCGCCATGTTATCAGGCATGGCCCACATGCCCTTGCCGATCTGACCGCGCCCGGCCAGGCCACATGCCAGCCCGGTAGTGACGTTCCGGTCTTCATAGGCACCTATCCAGCGCTGCGTTTTCATATTCACCTTGCGGACGACCGGTCCGGCTTCCATGCAGGTATGAATTTCGTCACCCGTGCGATCCAGAAAACCGGTATTGATGAAAATGACCCGGTCACTGGCAGCGGCAATGCAGGCCTTGAGATTGACGCTGGTCCGTCGTTCCTCATCCATAATGCCCAGCTTCAGGGTGCCGCGGGACATGCCCAGCACCTGCTCGATATGACCAAACAGGCGGCAAGTGAACGCAACTTCCTCAGGCCCGTGCATTTTCGGTTTGACAATATAGACACTGCCTTCACGGGAGTTGCGGATGCGATTGCCGCGGGCACTCAGGTCGTGCAGCGCTGCCGCCGCAGTGACCAGTCCGTCCAGAATACCTTCCGGCACGGGGGCACCGCGGGCATCAAGCACAGCGTCAGTGGTCATCAGGTGGCCCACGTTGCGAACCAGCATCAGACTCCGGCCGGGCAGACGCAGCGGCTGCCCGGCCGCAGAAACGAACTGGCGATCCGCCTGCAAAGACCTGCGCACGGTGTCGCCCCGCTTGATGAAACTGTCCGTCAGCGACCCGGTCATCAGCCCCAGCCAGTTCCGATACACCAGCACCTTGTCGTCGGCATCAACGGCCGCCACCGAGTCCTCGCAGTCCTGAATGGTGGTCAGTGCAGACTCCAGCACTATATCCTTGATGCTCGCCGCATCCTGCTGCCCGATCGGGTGCGTCGGATCAAGTTGCAGGTCGATATGCAGCCCGTTATTGATCAGCAGGATATGGCCCGGGCAGGCCGGATCACCCAGGTAACCGGAGAACTGCTGTGGTGATCGCAGCACTGCCTGCTGCCCGCCTGCAAGGGCGACGGACAGCGTCATTCTGAGTCCCTCGGGAGTTTCCGTGGGACTCAGAAAATAGCGTTGCGCCTGATGATGGCTGCCCGTTGCCAGGGGCACAATCCGGTCAAGCAGATCCCGGCCCGCGCCGATGACCTTTGCGCCCCGCACCGGGTTATAAGGGCCCTGCCGGCCGGCGCCGTCAGTCTCCGGTATCACGTCGCTGCCATACAATGCGTCATAAAGGCTGCCCCAACGTGCATTGGCAGCGTTGAGGGCGTAACGCGCGTTCATCACCGGTACCACCAGCTGCGGACCGGCAAGGTCGGCGATTTCGGCATCAACACCCCGCGTGGTCACCTTGACCGACACCGGCTCGGGGACGAGGTAGCCGATATGCTTAAGGAAGTCCGTGTACGCTTCCATATCCTGCACCGGCCCGGGGTTTGCCCGGTGCCATGCATCCATGCGGGTTTGCAAGTCTTCACGTCGCTGCAGCAACGCCTGATTTTCGGCGCCGAGCTCGGCCATCAGGGTCGCCAGCCCCTGCCAGAACCGACGCGCAGACAGGCCTGTGCCCGGCAACAGTTCGTCCTCTACGAAGCGGATCAGCACGTCCGCCACCTGCAGGTTCCCCAGACGTGTCGGCACATGGGTCATGGCCGGTTGCAAAGTGGGCAAGGTACTCATGTCGGACTCCTGAATTTGGCAATATGTAAGACCTGATGGTTTTCTCTGCATCCTAGACAGCGATCAGTAATTCGGCAAATTTATCCTTTTTATTCACTGTATATATTTAATGAATGACGGCAACGAGGTCATCATTCACAAGAAAAATGTTTGAATAACGAGAATAAATTTCAGAAATCATTGCCTGCTCCCTAGACTTGCCTTCGATCGCTACCGGTGTGGCGGCTAATTCATAACAGGAGAGAGATCATGGGTAACTACAATCGCGAGCAGGAAATTGCCGACATCAAACAGGACTGGGCGCACAATCCCCGCTGGCAAGGTGTTCAGCGACCCTATACCGCCGACGATGTTGTCCGTTTGCGCGGCTCGGTAAAGCGGGACCACACCCTGGCCAGACAAGGTGCGGAGAAGCTGTGGCAATTGATCAACGACGGCGGCCGTCCGGCCTTTCGCCCGGACAAGGATTTTGTCAATGCCATGGGTGCCCTGACGGGTGGGCAGGCCGTGCAACAGGTCAAGGCCGGCGTGCAGGCCATTTATCTGTCCGGCTGGCAGGTGGCAGCTGACGCCAACACCTCAGAGACCATGTACCCGGATCAGTCGCTGTATGCCGTAGACTCCGTGCCAACGGTGGTAAGGCGTATCAATAATGCCTTTGAGCGCGCCGATCAGATTCAGTGGAAAAAAGGCATGAACCCGGGCGACGAGGCATATATTGACTACTTTGCGCCGATTGTCGCCGATGCCGAAGCCGGTTTTGGCGGCGTGCTGAATGCTTACGAATTGATGAAGAACATGATTCGCAACGGCGCGGCCGGGGTGCACTTCGAGGACCAGCTGGCATCCGTAAAGAAATGCGGCCACATGGGCGGCAAAGTCCTGGTGCCGACCCAGGAAGCGGTGCAGAAACTGGTATCGGCACGCCTGGCCGCCGATGTTGAAGGTGTGCCGACCATTGTTCTGGCCCGCACCGATGCCAACGCCGCTGACCTGATTACCTCCGACTGTGATCCATATGACGCACCTTTTGTTGTCGGCGACCGCACCC
>CEQZ01007246.1_pt1 | contig 13963 bp, 14 predicted proteins | sample 530941 | NCBI WGS metagenome assembly CEQZ01 (sample SAMEA2621107, study PRJEB7988) | marine metagenome | biome: marine biome (ENVO:00000447); feature: mesopelagic zone (ENVO:00000213); material: "saline water (ENVO:00002010), including plankton (ENVO:xxxxxxxx)" | depth 800 m | reverse complement strand
TGCGCTCGCAGATAGCGCGTAGCTGGGCCCGGTGACAGTCCCGTTGGTTTTCATTGCTAGCAACGTAACGCTCGCCAAAAAATGGCGTGAAGTCGTCCGCATTGAGCAAAGGCCGCGCTATCGTGACGCTATATGCGTCGATAACAGCTTGAATGTTCTCGAACGTAGCGATGGGCTTACCGCTGGCGTCGAGATGGGGCCAGGCAATGGAGAGACGCTGATCGAGGGCGGGTAGCTGTTTCATGCTGATCCTATCCGAACGTTGCGGCAATGTCTGATTTGTTCACGGTCGTGAATGTCTGCAGCTCAATCGTCACGCTGCCCCGCAAGGGGTAGCCATCGCGCCCGATCGGGCCGTCGAGTGGGCGGCCAACGGTGGTGATAACGCACTTGGGATAAATGATTTGCCGACCGGCATTCAGGGTCACAAAATCCGGGATTCGCCCGCCAGGCGTGATGCCCCCCAGAAGTTCTGGCGACACAGCTTTCTCAAGCTCGATAAACGCGGCCTGCACTTCTCGGTAAGCGTCAGAAATCGCGTACAGCTCAAGCACTAGGTTAAAGGTTAGCGGCGTGGTGCCGCTCCACACCTGCGTGGTGTTGAGCGTGCCCTTGCTGGTTTGGCCAGCTTCTATACCAACGCCTTCGAGCGCGCCAGCTTGGAGTAGGCCACCCTGCTTGCTGAAATAAGAGCCAGGGGTGTCGTTCTCAAACGGGCTTTCCCATAAGGAAGTCAGCTCACGGCTCGAACCTTCGCCAATGATCCCCACGACTAGCGCGTCGGGCGTTTGGATGAACGCTTTGAGGTGATCGCTGACCGTAGGGTCGTTGGTGCCCACGGCATTCATTAGCGGGACTCCTGACGCTCAAGGGCATCAATTAAGACGACGCCGAAGAGCGCTAAAGTATTACCGTCTGCCGCTTGTGCGTGCAGGTCGCGACGATAACTATCGATCTGCTTTGCAGTCGGTCGTGCTGATTTAGCTCCTCTGGGTCTTCCAGGGCCGCCAGTTGTCAGATTTTTTGTATTCATTTATCACGCTAAGTTACATTTAGTTACAAACTAAGGTGTATAAGAAAAAAGGTCAAATAAAACTCGAAATAAAACACATAAAAATCAATATATTGCATTCAATGCAATATGCCTTAATGCCCCAGCTCATCAAATTCTATCCATCGCCATTAGCGTTAAAACGGAATCACTAAAGTTGATCTGAATGTCATTAACGCCTGGTGCGCTTTCGCCACCGCGCGGGGAACGCGGGCTATTAGCGCTGACTGGCTGAGCGTTACTGGCAAGGCTTGGGGCAGCAGCAGGGGCGGGGACTGGTGCCCGTTCGCGACGCTCGCGCCTTAGCGCCCCCGAAGGTTGCGGTTGTCGTGGGCTAAAGGCTTTGGCGGCTTGGCGGTCATCAATCGGCGTCACCGGCTCGCTGGGCAGCACCGGCTCTACGGCTGGCGTGCCGTTAATGGCGTAGTCCATCGCAGCGGCCACCGTCATGGGGCGCGCGTCTGCCTCAGCGGCGGCGGGGCTTGCCGGGGAAGTTGGGGCGGCAATGGAAGGGGGCGGGCGGTTATTTTCGCTGGTGCTGCCAGGCTCTCCCGTTTGGCTTTCAGCAGCGCGGGCCTGCGAAATGGCGCGCACGTCCTCGCGTTCACGGGCGTAACGCTCACGCCCTGCACTGGGCTGCACAAAGTCGCTGGCATAGTCACCACGCGCATCGTAAAGCGCGTCGATAACCTCGCTTTCAGTGGCATCCGGGCCTACGCGGCTCATGGCGTCGTCAATGATCTTTCGATTACCTTCGCCTGAATGCTGAACAGACTGCGAGTAAAGCGCCTCTTGAATCGCCTCGCTATCAGTGTCCATGCCCTGAGTAGCGGCGTAGTTGGCCACGGGGTCATAGTGAGTGCGCTTAATGAAGGCCTGCTGGGCATCCCCGAACGCTTCGCCATCTTGGGCGGCAATTTCCCGGTAGCGAGCTGAAAATTCATCACTGCCAGGCCGCATGCCTGCGAATTGATCGCGGTAGGCGGCTCCTTCTTGGCTGTCTAAGAACACCTGCATGGTGCCCGCCTCGGAGGAAAGCTGGTGCTTTCCGTAGGAGACGCCACCAGGATCGTTAATCCCCGTAGACACGGTGCTGACACCAACACCGCTGGATTCATATTTTTCAGCGACGCGCCCGAAGTCGTCACGCTCTACCAGGCTTGCGTCGGTACTCGCTTGCGCAGACCGCGCGCCAGCCCCCGGCATGCCGCCAAAGGAGCGCGGTGCTTGTGTAGATTGCGGCGCTGGGGAGCCACCACCTGAAAACCAAGTGGTCGGGTTGTACCATTTGCGCTCTAACGCTTCCTGGCGTTTCAGACGCTCTTCGCGCTCGTCCAGGGCTTTGCGGGCCTCTTCCTCCACGTTATCCATGGTGCTGGCCACCGCATCGCCCACGGTGCGGCCTGCTTTTTCGCCGCCCCATGCGCCCAGCGCGCCGCCGATAATGCCGCCCAATAAGCCGCCGATGCCGGTTCCTACAATGGGAACGACAGAGCCAGCCGCCGCGCCAACCCCCGCACCAGCCGCCGCGCCTGCCAACGCACCCCCACCTGCGCCAACGCCGGTCGAAACGGCGGTGGTGGTGCGCTGGGCTTGGGTTAAGTCGTCGCGTTCGGCTAGCTCGTTTTGCGTCGCGTTATACGCTAGCGCGCCGGTGACAGGAGCCGCTAACGCGCCAAGCGTCCGGCTAATGCCGGTAAGGGCGCGGGCGGTGCCGGAAGCGCCGCTGCTGGCTGAACTGGCCGCTTGAGCCGCCCTAGCTGCCCCGCTGGTGGCGTTGGAGGCCGTAGGTGTCGCAGCAGCGCTAGCGCTGGAAGGTGTGAAAGGGCTTCTTACACGGTCCCATAGGCGGCCCATGCGGCCACGCGGTGCGGTGCCTCCTCCAGCCGCGCCACCACGACCGCCCGCACCACCTGGCGTTGCACGCCCCAAGCCCGCACGGGTAGGAAGTATGCTGGTGCCGCCCCCACCCTGAATGCGTTTGACCTCTTTAACGACTTCTTCAAAGCCATCTTCATTGGTCGCGGCGATAGCCTGCAGTTCGTCGCTAATATCGTCGTGGCGCGCTTCTGCTTGCTTGCCCTGCTCACGATCAGCAGCGGCAGCCTTGGATTGTGTCTCTTCACTGGCGTTGCGGCGCTTTTCCCAGTGACCACGCGCCCACTGGTACAGCTCGCGGGCTTTGGAATCTTCCCCCGCTAGCTCCTGGTAACCCGAATACACCTCTTTGGCGGCCGAGTAGTAGGCATTACCTACGGCGGTGCCCACCCCATCGGTCGCGTCGCCCTGTTCCGTGAGTGTTTCGTGGGCTATCTCCCCCAGCTTGCTTAGCAGCGTGTCGGTTTTATCCTCTTGCTTCGCCTGCTGGCGCTCTTCACGGGCCTTGGCTTGCGCTAGCTCGGCTTTCGACATTCCCGCTTTTTCGTCACGGGATAGGAACCTGCCCCCATCCCCGCGCAAGGGCATCTTGCGCAGTTCGTCAGCGGTAAGCGGCTTATCCGTAGGCTTAACGTCTGCCGTTGCCTCAGCGCTCGGCTTTTCGGGGGAAGGGGGGCGGTTACGGGTGGCCGTTGATCGGGCTACCGTGGCCAGTGGCTCCGCGTTCATCGGCTCGCGGTGACCGGTAGTGCGCGGCTGGCGTATAGGGGGCAGGGTGCGTTCTGCCTGGCGTTCGATCCGCTTAACGCGGTACACCTGTTGGCGCAGCTGGTCCGTATTCGTCGCGGTGTTTTGCGATGCCGCCAAGCGAGCGGTACTGACAGGCATGGCCACGCTGCTTGCATTGGCGGCCTCTCGCGTAGGCGCAGCCACCGCCGTGGCGCGCTTGGGCACCCCCACGGCACGCCCGGCAGTGTTGCGCTCGATGCGCTTTAAGGCATCCAGCACGCCATTTTGGGCGGGATCAAGGGGCGCTAGATCAAACGGCTGTGACGCTGGAAAGAACAGCAGGTTAGGCGCTGGGGCGTTAGCAGCATTCGCCCCAGCACGCTTATCTGTTGCTACCCTTACTGTAGGCTCTGCATCGCTTTTAGCTTCTTCTGCATCGCTTTCTCCAGGCTGATTGCGACGGATTTGGGCGTCTGCGAAGTGTTCGCTCATTGTCCGCCACCCCCTTGGTTTCTGACTGTCTCACATAGCACCACCAGGCCAAGCGCTAACGTGTCGCCTTCATTGGCACGGCGTCGTAACTCGCGGCGATATTCATCTAGCTGCTTTGGGGTTGGAGTCGCGCGAATAAGCCCTTTTTGCTTTCCTGGGCGGGGTGGGTTGTGCGGGGGAACTGGGGTCATGTTATTCGCTTTATGTAACAAAATGTAACTTTATTGTATCTTTATGTAAATTTACCCGCAATAAGCGACTTCTCCCACCTAACTAAAAGGGATTGCCCATCTAAGCAGGGGGTGCTATAACTGTCCGGGTTCTGACTAGAAGCCGGACAGTAGGAAAAACAAGGGAAGGAAAAAGCCATGAATAACGCGGCATCGGGTAACGTGGTCACACTGCACCCAACCACTGAAAGCCGGACAGTTCGCACGCGCTCGGATAACGATGAAGCGCGTGGTCGGAAATACCTGACGCGGGATGAGGTTCACCAGCTTATTGCAGCGGCAAAGAAGGGACGCCATGGCCAGCGTGATGCGCTGATGATTCGCCTGGCGTTTGAGCATGGGTTGCGCATTAGCGAGCTGGTGGCGCTTAAGTGGCAACACTTTGACCTAAACAGCGGCCACACCGTCACGGTACAGCGCGCAAAAGGGTCATTGGATGGCACGCATCCGCTTCAAGGGGAGACGATCCGGGCGCTTAAGCGATACCGGGAGGCGGCAGGCCGTCTAAATGGCTTCGTGTTCGTCAATGAGCGTGGTGCGCCGGTCAGTATCGACGGCTTTAGGAAGATGTTTCACCGAATCAGCGAGAAGACGCTAGGGATGAAGTGGAACCCTCACGCTTTACGCCATGCCTGCGGGGTTCACTTGATTAACAACGGGACGGACATTCGCACGGTGCAGCAATACATGGGGCACGCCAATATTCAAAACACCGTGCTGTACACGGCGCTTTCCGGCAAGCAGTTCGAGCGGCTGGCCTTCTGATTAAGAACCTGCCAACCCCATAAGAATGCGTTATTTCTTTTTAGCCGGTTCCTTATTGTCCATATCTTCCAGTGCAATCTGGTCACTCGGACAGAGGTCGATGGCATCGGAGTGTGTGGTTGCAGTCCAGCTATCGCTATTCGCTTCAACCATGCCGTTTTCACGGCTTATTTTGCGCGTATCTTCATCAGCGGACTGATACTTTGAGAAGCTGTCGATACGCCCGGCATTCTCGCCTAATGCCTTTGTAAACTCACTGCCCCGTTCCTTCTCAATGTCGAGAATCTCTTTGAATCCGCTATCGAGATTGCGATATTGCCTCATAGCCTTGAGGTGCTTAGCTGTTCCTTCCAAAACTCTCTCGTCATCATCGTAATGGCTCACTTCATCCCCTCCTCTTGTAGATATGACTTCCAATATGCCGATAAAACTATCTCTACGCCATACTCGGTAAAGCCGATATACCGTTATCTTAGGGAAAAAGAAAATGATAACGGTATACTTTCAAGCAACGAAAATGCCCTCCAAGCCCAAGGCGAGTTAGTGCTTCGTGCGGGCCTCAAAACGCGCCAGCAGGTCGCTGAAATCCTTGGGGGGCTGGCGGTGGGTTTCGGTGCTTTGCGCAGGTTCCTGGGTAGATGGGAGGGGCGTTGTCTCGCCTTCGGCGGCTGGCGCTGGCAATCGCAGCAGCGCTTGCTCTAGTTGCTCGATGCGTTCACTCATGCGCTCTATTACTGCTGTTTGCTTACGCATTTCATCAAGCAACGCCTGCGTGACAAGCGTGTCACTCGCTGGGTCATCGCGTGTCGAATCCGTGTCACTAGCGGTTAGCTTGCCGGGTGGCTCCCCGTAGCAACGGATCAACTCAGCAAGGTCTAGCACGCGCTTACCATCGCCACGAAAGCCGCATGACAACTGGCCTGACTCGATGTGCCGGTAAAGCGTCTTACGCTGTTTACCGTACAATTTAGCGGCTTCAGTGATAGTAAACTGCATGGCGTGTCACCGCGTAGTCATGGCGTGTCAGTGCATTGTGTGTCACTCGTGACAGCGCGGCAACACTCAATCAAACGTAAAGCCCAGCGGTTTAACGTTGCGCCTCGTCTTCTCTGCCACCTGCTGACGCTCCATAGCATGGGCACGCTGGATAACCTGGGGAGCAATCATTTCCGGCTGACGCTGACGCACTGGCAGCTCTACGGGGTCGCGTGGCTCATGCACCAGCACGGCGGCAATATCAGCGGCATCGTCAAAGGCGCGTGATAGCGCCCGGCGTACCGTCTGCCGTGTTGCAAGTGATGTCAGTTCAAAATCCAGTCCCAACAGGTGGCCATACTGCCCACGTATCAACGTAAAACGATACTGGTCAACGTCCAGTCCCGCCACCAGGGCGCGCACGATCCGGCCTTCATCGGTCGCCAGGGTTTCCAGCGTGGCCACGGCAGCACCATTGCTGTCCACTTCCAGGCGTGTCAGTAGCAAAGCAGGAGGCGACTCAGTAATAGTGCGACGGTCGTTTTCCAGGTATCCCAGCGTTTCGCGCAAGCGTAGTGATTCACAAAAGCGGTCGCTGTTCAGCTCGCGGCGGGTCGATTCGATGGCATGGCGGGGAACGTTAAAACGATGAGTAAGCATGGGTGTTTATCCGGTGGTCATAGTGTCCACATTTTACCATTCAGAGGTAGTCAAAACGATGTAAAACCGCGTAACCATGCGGGTTACAGCCACAAAGAAGCCCGCTCAGTGGCGGGCTTTCTAAGGTTCTTATAACTACCATTATATGTATATTGGGGGCTTACTTAGCGCGGCCAACAACTAACTATAACTGCTATTCTATCTAGTTAGCGGGCCTGCCTTAGGTGTCTAAACAACTAACTATAATCCCTATTATATCTAGTTGTGGTCTACCGCTAGCTCTTCAACGGCCATGGCCACCAGGCGTTGGTAGTCGTCATTCCTGCCGTTTGTTTGGGCACCTAACGTGCCACGCATGATGATATGCGGGATCCGCTCAAGCTGAGGCAAGAGCAGCCCGGTAAGGGTGCGCAGCTCAATATCGCGGCGCGCATCGTTGGGGGCGCGGGCAATACTGGTCACGAATGCCGTGGGCACATCCAGTGCAATGTAACCGCCTTTGCAGCGCCACGTTGCCAATTCACCATACGCGCGCTTTAGCTTAGCAATGCTGTCAGTAATCCGCTTTAGCCGGGCCTCATCGGCAGCGTCTAGCAATTCATCCATCCAGGCTATAAGCGAATCGCGGGCGTTACCCTGCTGGTCTACGGGATAATCAGCCACCTCAGCAGCAGCCAGCTTTGCCGCTCCCTGTAGATGCAACGGTTGCACCTCGGCATAGATGCCAGCAGCTTCAAGCGCGGCTTTAATGTCGGCAGCGTCTACGCTGTCATCAGTCTGAATAACATGTCTACGGTTCATTGCATGGCCTCCTTGCGAGCTAGCTGAAGTGCTAAGCCCATAACGGCGGGGGTGATGCGCTCTTGCCGATACGGTGCCAGCACGGCCACCAGGGCGGCTAATGTCGCGGCGTTCATTGCCGGTAATGTATACTTGCTTTGCATCGTGTTTGCCCTCAAACGTTGGCACGTTGTCATGCCCCCGGCTGTTGGTAGCAGCGCGGGGGCGCTCTCAATTTTTACGCGGCTTTATCGCCCGCTTCATCTAGCGCAAGCTGTGCGTCTTCACTGCCCAGCGCGGCTTCGGTCATTGTTTCTTCTAACAGCAATTTGCCTGCCACGCTTAAACCATCGTGCTCGATTCGGCACAGTTCTGCCAGAAGCACTGATAGTCGTTCAAAGCGGTCCTGCTGCTGTTCTACATGCTGCTCTAGCATTACTGCTCCCTGCTATTTTTCGACGCCGCCACGGCGCTTTTGTAGATACTCACTAATCGCGTCACGCACCTGGTCGGCAAGCCGGATATCTTCGCCCGTTTCCCTCCGGTGCTGACGTGCTAGCTCGTTCAGCTCCTCAAGATGTTTCGGGGGGATACGTGCCGTGATATGCGCTTTGCGCTCGTTTGCCATGCTCGCTTTTCCTTTAGTGTGTTCGCAGAACACAATATAGACAAAAAACAATTAGGCAGCAAGCAATCTAAAGTCTATTTCATGCTTTGCAATATCACGCTGTGAGGCGTTCTAAGCGTCAGCGGTGCTAGCGGGGTAATCAGGCCAGGGGTAGGTCGAGAACGTGGCAGGCGCGGAAAAACTAGCAGCGTGGGCGGGCACTTCCAGGCCGTGGGCGGCGCTAAATGCAACATAATAGTTGTTATGATGAATTTGAGCACCAGCGCTGAAAGCCACGCCACACGGGCGTTTCAGCGGGTTTCCCGTTTCGCGATTTCCCGTTTGTCCTGGGGTTTTTGAGGAGCATGCGAGCGCGAAAAGGCAAATAGGCTAACCTCATCATAACGGTAATTGTGATGCGGTTGGCGTGGCCAGTGAGTTCAGCGCCCCTTAGCTTCCAGGTAGGCGTTTCTGCCTGGTGACTTACTCTGTATGCTCTTCAAATGGAGCTGCTTTACCTTCGCTATCAAGTCCACGCGTTCAGTGGTTTCGTGATAGAAACAAGTAACATAGAAATTTCCTTGCTTATCAAAGCCCCATGAGCCGCCGTCAGATGAATCAGTAAGACACGAACGGATGGTATCACCATCAATTTCAAGCCAAGTGCTCAAGGCGTATTCATGCCGGTAAAAATAGCATTTTCCCCGCTGGTGCCATGCACCATGATGCTCCTGCGCGGGATAGGCTTCCAACGCTTTATGAATCCATCCAGCTTGAATGTGGCACGGCGGTTCTTCACTTCTCAACTGCTGTATTTGCCTCTGAGTCAGCATCGCGGTGCGTCTCCTTGTTTGGGTTTTCTATGCCGCGTCACTGGCTACACTTGGGGCGTTATAGTTATACACGCCACTGTTGCAAGTGTAGCCAGCTAAAGCCGACAACCACGCGGGTTCCAGGCTGTTTTGTAGTTCGACACTTTTAGCAAGGTGTCGAGCGCTTAAACGGGTCGCAAACGTCGCTACGTGCTCATCAATTTGATAAGTATATGCACGCTCTCCACGCTCTTCGTCTCGCGTCCATGTTTGCTCGCTTTTGCCTGACAGCAGCCCCCAGCCGTGAAGTAAATCGCGTGCCCAACGTGTGAAGCTCTGGCTAGACGCCTTTTTGCTAGGAGGCTTAGAAATATCGCCGTACGCAACATGGATGCGTCGCCGGAAGGCATCGGCCACCTTGCGTGCTTTGGCAGCGGTCACGATGATTTCCCCACTGTCCGTTTCTAGCGCCTTCAAAATATCGAGCATTAACCGCGCCTGGGCGTTCTTGTGCTTCAAGTACACAAAGCCCGGCGCTGGGTCGTCGCTTGCTTCCAGGTCGGCTCCTTGGGCGCTGGCCAGCAGCAGGCTTAACCGGCGTGTGCGCTTGGTGAGGTTGTCGTATAGCGCTTCTTCAACCAGCGTAACTGGAAGGCTGCCATCGTCCTCGCAATCGTCGTGGGTAAGCGCTAGCGCTTGCTCAATGCGGTTACGTTCCAGCTTCGCTTGATCCTCCGGCACGGCGCGGGCGGTGCGCTCAAATTGGGCGGCTTCTAGCTCCCCCATGTGGTCAGCGGTGGCGATATGCTCAATGCGGGCGGTGCGTACTGCCTCTCTTGCCAACTTGCGGTCATCAACGCCTTTGGCATCGTTGGAGTAAGCCAGCGTGGTGACTACGCCAATGTTGCCAAGATGCCCGATCAGGGCGTGAAGCGGGTTCGCGTCGTACAGGTTGCGCTGCCACTCAGCCGCCACCATGCCGCGTAATTCGGGTGCGTTGTTCAGCAGGTCGAGGGCGTGGGCGTGATGGGCAATATCCCCTTGAATGTCTTTTAAGCCGATTCGCTGGCGCTGGGGGCGACAAAGGTTAGCCCCCACAATAAAGCGAACCAGGCCGCTAGCAGCGGCGCGGAAACGTCGGGCAAGCTGCCATAGGCCAGCAGCGTCCAGACTGCCCGCGCGGGCGAATACGAAAATATGAGGGGTGATACTGGTCACGCTAACGCCAACGCTTAGCGCGGGCGAATAGATAATGAGCTGCCAACGCTTAGCCTGGTCATTGGGGTTTGCCCGGAATGCTGCCTGCTCTTTGCCGTCTGCGTTACTGCCGTGGATGCACAGCGCGCCCCCGGTGGCCATGGGGGCGTACAGGGCGTGCAACCGTTCGGCCTGCTCTCGGCTGTCGGTGGGCAGTACAACACGCTCCCCGGCTTGCAGCAGGCGAATAATCTCAGCATGGCAGGGCGTTGAGGCGGTGTTTTTGCCGTCATGCTCAACGATCAGTTCCGGGTAGACCGCTGCCATCGGGTCGGGGTGCTTTTGCTCGGTGCAAGCCACCACGCGGCAGCCCATGAGTTCAGCCAGCACCTTGGCGCACGGCGTACCGTCACCATCGAGCATAAGCGTTTGCACACCAGCGCCCGCTAGGCGGGTTAGCGTGCTGATAATTTCATGCCGCTGGCGGCTACCGAGGATGCTGCCGTCCGTATCGCGACTGAAAAGCAGCCCAGCCACGGCGGCGGCTTCGTCGATCACGATAACGCCGCGTTCGTACTCGATACGCTCCAAAAATCCCGCTAGCTTTGGGCTATTCAGGCTGTGAAGCGTGGTCGATACTGTGTGTGAAGCGTCCAGCGTGGGGGCGTTGTCGCTGTAGTGAGTCGCGCTAAAGACCTCTGCGTTTGCCCACGTAAGAGCGCGTAGCACCGTGACGGTGAGCACCGGGCGCCCTTCGGCCTGGGCTTGGTGCACGACGCGCCCACCCAGCTCTTTTGTCTTGCCTGCGCCTAGCTTTGCCAGCGTAAAAAGGCTTTCCCGGCTGGTGCTGAACACGTCTGCAACGTCTGCAAAGCGGTCGAACGTCTGCGTGGGACGGGCGTCACTGTGCAGCGGTTGGGCGTTGTGCTTGATGTGGTTCATCCAGACCTGGACCGCATAATCCAGCGTTGCGCCTACTTCGCTAGCGGCGGCTTCCAGCCCGCTAGCCGTGGCCGTGGCACGGTGGCGATAGCACGCGCTGATAATGTCGCGGGTGTCCGGCTCAGGGGCTAGCACTAGCGTTTCAGGGGCGGCTTGCTGAGCCTCTTGGGGTGCTTCGGCAGTAATGCGAAAAGTGCGCCCGCCGTGGGCTAGCGAGAAAATACGACAGCCCTTTTCATCGGCATAGATCAAGCCTTGACTGTTGTTCGCGTTATCGTTGAAGGGGTCTTGTGGGTCACGGCAGTGTTTGCCGTTGTACTGTAACGGGTTAGCTAAAATGTCCCCAGCAAGGATGGTTTGACCGGTGCCGAGAATCAGGGGCGCGTCAGGGGTTAGCACTAGGCGGTCAAGCGATAGCCAGCGACGGCGCTGGGGCTCTCGCTGTGCGGGCGGTAGTGCATCTAGCAGTGTTTTCCGCTGACGGTGTACCGATGCCACGGCCTTGGCCTTGCTAGCGCGCTTAGCGTTGTTCACGGCGGTTTGCTGGGCGTCTGTTAGCGCTTTAATGCGTACCGGATTTAGCGGCTCGGCGTCATCATTGACGACTTTAATAACCGTGGGCGCTGTGCGTGAAAGCGGTGCTTCCACCAGCGGCGCGGCGGCGTAGTCCAGTCGTTCCGGTTGCCATACGCTGGCATCCACCAGGCAGCGCTCCAGGGCGGCGGGGTTATCGCCCTTGCTCAGCTCATGGTAGCCATGGCCAGTCATCCAAAGAGCGTCATAAAGCTGCCGTCCGATAGTGGGAATAGCGCCAGCGTCGCCAACAATCACGTAGCAATGCAGCCCGCCTTGTGAGGTTTTCCCGGTGGCCGGGTCGAAAATGGCGGCAGAACTTGAGCGCGTCCATACCTGCGGCGCTGCGTCCAGTTCAGGCATCGCACTAGCCAGCGCTTGGCGTAGTGCCGGAATGCTATCGGCGTCGTGTTTCCCGTCAAAATCGAGGAACAGCACGCCGGGGCCGGTGGGCCATGTGAAATTATCGCGTGAACGACTGATTTCGCCGGGGCGTAGGTAGTTGCGTGGCCCGATATTGGCGGTTAAGCGGTCAGTGACGCCATACGCTACGGCTTGTGTAGGTGCTAAATGGTTAAGAAAATGCGCCAGCCCTTGGGCACCGTTCACGTCGATACGCTGTGCCGTACCACGCGCTAGCGAGGCCGATTCTTTACCAACGCCGCCATCGTCGCGCTTGAAAATGCGCTTTGTCAGCGGGTCACGCGAACTGAAAAGCGTGAATTGAAGGGTCGTTCTGACTGTACTCACTGCTAATCCCTAGCAGTGCTTCAGCCCCGGTATTACTTGCAAAGTAATACTCTGAGCGACTAAACTTGAAGTTAGCAAAGCAGCGTGTTTCATCGAAACTTCGCTGCTTTTGCTGTAAAATGACTTCAACGTTTACGCGCTGGGGTCATCAGCACACTGCAAATTGTGTAGCAGCACTGGGAAGCTTTGGTCGGTGTACCCAGTGACTGCGATGAAAAAGACAGATTCTTTCTGTGCAATTAAGCCTAGAGCTGGTAACTCTGGGCTTTTTTGTGTCTGCACGTCCTGAATCTTACCTGCCGAGCCTTGTTGCTGCCCAGCAAAAAGCATTTTACATGATTCGTTCATACTGTTGTGAGGGCTATAGAAAAATCCTCTACACAGCAAGCGTTTAGCCATTCCCATAGTGAGAATAAACAGCCATGAATAACGCCACAGCAGCCCGCTTGGCGCGTTATCGTGAGACGCCTTCATGGTGCCCCAACTATTGCATTAAAAAAACTCAAGCGACCATGCGCCGGTGTGCTTCTTCCAGGTCATAAGCGTTTTGCAGTCTCAGCCAGTACCCTTCTGTTGTTCCAAAGTAGCGCGAAAGCCGGATATCTGTATCAGCCGTGATGCCACGGCGGCCAAGCGTAATATCGCCTACGCGCGTAGAAGGCATCCCGGTTGCTTCAGCCAAGGCGCGCTTGGTCAGCCCCATTGGTTCCATAAAATCTTCCCAGAGAATTTCGCCGGGGTGAATGTTGGGTAGTCGCTTAGCCATGTGTTAGCTCCTAGTGATAATCAACAATTTCAACTTCATACGCATGTCCGTTTTCAAACCGAAAGCATAGTCTCCACTGATCGTTAATGCGGATGCTATGCTGCCCTTCGCGGTCACCCTTCAAGGCCTCAAGCCTATTTCCGGGCGGGATGCGTAGATCATCCAAAGCATGAGCTGCGCCAAGTTGCCTCAGCTTTTTACGAGCGTTGCGCTGCATATTCTGCGGCAGCTTGCGCGATACGTTGCCCTGGTCGATGGTTTCGGCTTGCTTATCCTTGAAACTTTTAATCACCCGCTTTCCCCAGCCAAAACCTGAATCAAGCATAATGCATAACGTTCAACATTGCATAGAGTAAACGTGGCGGGAATATCGCACTCTTGGCAGCAAGGTATCTTTCCACCTTTGAGCCCGGCGTTATGTGGTGGGAATATCGCACCTTACTCAAAAAAAACCGCCACGCGGGCGGTTATGCTGCTCGCTTTTGCTTCACCTTACGCCTTTGCGGCGTGGCGGCTATGCCCGCTCCATAGCCGCGCGCTACGCATCGCTCGATAGCACGCGCGACTGCTTCAACGTCAGCTCCCAGAGGCTCGCAAAGGGTGCGTAGCTGGCGTTGCTCGCCACGTAGGTCGCGTAAGGCACGCCCGTTATCAAAATTTTGACGCCCCAGGGCGGCGGTCATAACGTCTTGTGCGTACAGCTTCACTGCCGTGATCCACATCTTTACCGCCCCTTCAGAGCGGGGGTCGTAACCC
>CEQZ01057171.1_pt1 | contig 14017 bp, 12 predicted proteins | sample 530941 | NCBI WGS metagenome assembly CEQZ01 (sample SAMEA2621107, study PRJEB7988) | marine metagenome | biome: marine biome (ENVO:00000447); feature: mesopelagic zone (ENVO:00000213); material: "saline water (ENVO:00002010), including plankton (ENVO:xxxxxxxx)" | depth 800 m | reverse complement strand
CACGATGGTTGGGGTCCATATTGGCCTGTATCTTGAAAACGAATGCAGAGAACGGTGCTTCCTTGGGCGTCACCGTGCGGCTTTCGGTCGCGCGCGCACGCGGCTGTGGTGCCCATTGCACAAAGTCATTGAGCATCTCACGGACACCAAAGTTGCCCAGTGCGGTACCAAAAAACACCGGCGTCATGCGACCGGCCAGATACTCTTTCAGATCAAACTCATTGCTGGCGCCCCGGACCAGCTCGATCTCATCAGCAAAGTCATCCGCATAGGCGCCCAACAGCGCTTTTGCCTCGGCACTGCGCAGGCCCTGGATCTGCACATCATCCGGAATACGGGTGCCCTGACCGTGGTGATAGACATGGATGGTGTCGGTGTAGAGATTGTAGACGCCCTTGAAACCCTTGCCATTGCCCAGCGGCCAGTTGATCGGCGCACAACGGATATTCAGCACCGTTTCGATCTCGTCCAGCACTTCAATCGGCTCACGGGTATCACGATCCAGTTTGTTCACAAAGGTAAAAATTGGCGTGTCGCGCAAGCGACAGACTTCCATCAATTTGATGGTGCGATCCTCAACACCCTTGGCACCATCTACTACCATCAGCGCGGAGTCCACCGCCGTCAACACCCGGTAAGTGTCTTCCGAGAAGTCTTCGTGACCGGGTGTATCCAGCAGATTGACAATGGCGTCGTTGTACGGGAACTGCATCACCGACGAGGTGACCGAGATGCCGCGCTGCTGCTCCATGGCCATCCAGTCCGAGGTGGCGTGCTTTTCGTTGCGCTTGCCTTTGACCGAACCGGCCGACTGGATCAGCTTGCCAAACAGCAGCAGCTTTTCCGTGATGGTGGTTTTACCGGCGTCCGGGTGTGAGATGATGGCAAAGGTACGACGCGTCGCAACTTCCTGCGCAAGTAGATGGGTAGACATGGATGACTGATCTTGTATTTGCTGCCGGAAACGACCGGACTGAGGCTGAAACCGCTATTTTCGCCGATGTCACGCGGACAAACAATGTTAAAGCGGTAATTAGCCGCCAGAATGCAGGTGTGTTAATCTTGCGCGCCTCGAAAGTCAGTGCTCAGGGCGCTGACTGACTCATCATTGTCTGCGCCAGTGCAGTTCTTCCAGAATCTTACACAAGGATCCCAGTCATGGGCCTGCTCGTAATTGTCACGGTGCTGTGGGCGTTTTCCTTCAGCCTGATCGGCGAATTTCTTTCCGGCAACGTGGACAGTGACTTTGCCGTACTGACCCGGGTCTCGCTGGCGGCGCTGATGTTCCTGCCATTTACCGTATGGCGGGGTATTCCCCGGCCACTGGTGAGTGGCATCATGCTGTGCGGGGCGCTGCAGTTTGGCATTACCTACGCGCTGATGTACCGCTCTTTTGGCATGTTGACTGTGCCCGAGGTACTGCTGTTCACCATCTTCACACCGTTGTACGTCACCCTGATCGACGATGCCCTGAACCGCAGGTTCTCTCCAACGGCGCTGCTGGCGGCCGCCGTGGCTACACTGGGCGCAGCTGTTATTCGTTACGACGGGCTGAGCCAGGATTACCTGACGGGCTTTATCATCCTGCAAATTGCCAACATCACCTTTGCGGCAGGCCAGGTCGGTTACAAACACCTGATGCTGCGCTACCCTGTCGCCATTGCGCCATGGCGCACCTTTGGTCACTTTTTTATCGGTGCCCTGATCATCGCCCTGCCTTCATTCCTGATTTTCGGTAATCGCGAAATGCTACCAGACAATGCCCTGCATTGGGGTATCCTGGCCTGGCTTGGCATTGTCGCTTCCGGTGTGGGTCTGTACTTGTGGAATCGCGGTGGCTGCGAGGTCGATGCCGGCACCCTGGCGGTGATGAACAACGCGCTGGTGCCGGCTGGCCTGGTGGTCAATCTGGCCATCTGGGGCCATGATGAGCCCCTGCTGCCACTGATCATCGGCGGCGGCATCATCGCGCTGTCTCTTTGGCTTAATACCCGCTTCCGTCGACCGGTCAGCCGGCCTCAGGTGCAGTGACCGCCACCGGCCGCTCAGGGACAGTGATCCATTCACTCCAGGAACCGGCATAGAGCCTGGGCATGGGCAGGCCGGCGATGAGCGCTGCCAGGATATTGTGACAGGCAGTGACGCCGGAACCACAGTAACAAACCAGCGACTGCCCTGCGTCGACATCCGGGAAGCGCGCGCGCAATTCCTGTGGCGGTAAATACCGGCCTTCGGCATCCAGATTGCCACTGCAGGGCAGACAGGCAGCTCCCGGAATATGGCCTGCCACCGGGTCTATGGGTTCCTGTTCTCCCCGGAATCGCTCCTGTGCCCGGGCATCCAGCAGGACGTACCCTGGTTTTTCCCGCTGCTCAGTAATCTGGCTGAGCACGTCATCGGCACTCACCAGCAGGGTATCGTCAGGTCTGGCGGTAAAGTCACCCGGCCAGGCACGCACGGTGCGCTCCGTCGTTAGCGGCAGGCCCGCCTCACGCCAGGCTTTCAGCCCGCCATCAATGACACTGACGTTGCCATGGCCCAGCCAGGTTAACAACCACCAAAGCCTGGCGGCGTAAAAGCCAGGCCCGTCATCATAGATCATCACCCGATCGCTATGGCGCAGGCCCATTTCGCGCAGACGTGCCTCGAACACATCGGGGTCGGGCAGCGGATGCCGGCCAGTGACACCGGGTATCACCGGCGATGACAGATCCCGATCCAGATCCAGATAGATCGCCCCTGGCACATGAGATTCGGTATAGGCCTGGGCGCCATAACCCGGGTCTTCAAGCTTGAAGCGGACATCAAACACCAGCACATCAGCGTCGACGAGCTGCTCGACAGCCTGGGGCGCAGATATCAGCAAGGAAGAGTCAGTCATAAGCGATATACATCCGATTTATTACCAGCATGTTAATGCCGACAACAATAGCAGCAGCGCGACGGAGACAGCAACTGCCTGCCGCCAGCGGAACGTCACACAAACGTCACGTCAAGGACGCACCGCTGTCACATTGCACTGCCAAACTTGCGCCAATTCAGACATCGGAGATCCCGATCATGATTCAGCGCAGCATACTCGCCCTGCAATGGCTGGCCGACCTGGACGCCCGCCTGTTTCTCGGTCTCAACAGCCTGCATCAACGCATGCAACTGGAAAAGCTGGCACGCTGCATCTCCTTTACCGGCGACGGCTATCTTTATCTGCTGATGGGTCTGACATTGCCCGTGCTGTTCCCGGCACAGGGCATGACCTTCCTGCTCGCCGGCCTGCTGGCATTTGTCATCGAGTTACCCATTTACTGGATTCTCAAACACAGCTTCAAACGCCGACGCCCATTCAATGTCGTGCAGGCGCTGGCACCCGTGTTGAAACCTTCAGACGAATTCAGTTTCCCCTCCGGTCACACCACCGCTGCCTTCATGATCGCCGGCATCACCAGTGTCTGTTTCCCGGCCATCAGTCTGCTGGCCTACACATGGGCGGCGCTGATCGGCCTGTCACGTGTCATGCTCCGGGTTCACTTCATATCCGATGTGCTGGCTGGCATGTTGCTGGGAACCCTGATCGCGTTTTTCAGCCTGAGCATCAGTGCAGGCTATTAACAAAACACAAACTGGGGTAATCTTCAGGGCCAAATCCAACCATGATCGGAGTGCAGAATAATGAAAACCCTGGTAAAAACGTCTCTTTTCGCCTTGATGCTGGGCACCATCAGTATCAGCACCAGTGCCGTCGCACAGGGCAACGGCGCATTGCGTGCCGCCATTGATGGCGAGCATCGCTCTGATCTCAACCGGTCCCGCGACGTTTATCGCAACCCTTACGAAACACTGACCTTTTTCGGTGTAGAGCGCGATGACACGGTTATTGAAGCCTGGCCCGGCGGCGGCTGGTATACGGAAATTCTGGCGCCCTATCTGCAAGACCATGGCACGCTGATTGGTGCCACCTATGATCGCAGCCCTGAGCCTCTGGCTGGCTGGATGAGCGGCAGCAACGCAACCTTCCAGCGTCTGCTGGACAGCAACCCGGCCGTTTACGGCGACGTCGTTATCGCCGAGCAACTGACCCAGTCCCAGTCGCGTATTGCCGAACCTGGCAGCGTCGACGTGATTCTCGACTTCCGCAATGCCCATAACTGGATTGGCATGGGCGCTGCGAATGTCATTATGGCCTGGCATGACGCGCTGAAACCTGGCGGCACTGTCGGCATCGTTGACCACCGCTGGGATGCTGACCAGGCGGCCATCCCGGGCAATGGTTACATTCACGAGCAACAGCTGATTGATCTGATGACGTCACACGGCTTCACCTATGCCGGCAGTTCGGAAATCAACGCCAACCCGAACGACCCCAAGAACCACGAAGGTGGCGTATGGATGTTGCCGCCCAATCTGCGCGGCCTGTCGGCGGAACAGCGCCCGATGTACCAGGCCATCGGCGAAAGCGACCGCATGACCATGAAGTTCATCAAAAACTGACGCGTCTAAAGGGCGCTTCTTAAAGGGACGGAGGGATTATTCGACAATCCCTCCGTCCCTTTTCCGCTATATGGTATGGCGATCTCGATTAGGGCGCCGCCACCCAATCCCCTAAGGGCGACCTGAAAATTTTCCCATCTATTATTGGAAGAATTGAGCAGATCAATCGTCACGCAGAAAATCCAGCATCTGCTCACTCACCGACCGCCAGGCATCCTCACCCAAGGAATGCGGCCCAACGATCACATGATCCAGCACGTCCCCGGCATCCTCGCTCTTTTCCACCTCCACGAACTGCCAGCGACTTAACTGCTGCTCAGCAATAAAATCGCGCACACCAGCGAATGACACCAGCTCATCACTTGGATGCATGAATACCAGCGTCGGAATATTGAGTAACAACCGGTTCTCTGCCTGACGGGCCCGCTCATTAAACTGGTCGACACCCTCGTACAAAGCAATATACGCAGACACCGGTGCATAGTCATTGGCGCGGTACACGCGGGGCGCCACGCTGGGCAAAAACACATCCGGAAAGACCTGCAGCGGATACAACAGATAGGACGACCACTTCAGACGGATGGCTGGCGACAGCAATACCATCCGATCTAGCGTCACTCCGGCTCCCGCAGCACTCCCCGGCCGGGACAACAGCGAGTCAGCACTGAGCAGCCCACCCAGGGAAAAACCGACCAGATACAGAGGACGCCGCACCGCAGCTGCCCGTTGCGAAGCCAGATGCACGGCCTGCCGGATATCTGCCTGCCAGTCGGCAAACACGGCTTCCTGAAATTGCAGCAAGCGGGCATTGTCGTCCAGCGTATTGGCATGCCCCGTCAGGGACAGACTTAGCACGTCCATGTCAGCGCCCGCCAGCAACTGTTCCAGGTCCCGCATCGCTGCCGGGTCAAGGTTGAGCCCGTGCACCAGCACCACCACTGCTGCCGGTTCGTCATGTTGCCGCCAGCTCAGGCCCAGTGCCTCGTCACTGAGGGCGGCCAATTGCTGAGACGGCAAGCTGTCACGCGCGATATCTGCAGGATATGAGGCGCAGGCTGTTGCGACAAACGCACACAACAGCACTGCCACTAGCCTCATTACGCGCCCCGGGCGTGACGGTAATCCATCCACAGCAGAAACTGCAGCCCAAAAATCAATGATGCGGTCAGCAAATGCGTGGGCTGCACCACGGCAGGCATGCCCAGGTGGCCCAGCGTCGCACCGGAGATGATCGCCAGCACCACGACCGCAAGCATGCCCAGCGCCAGCCGGGTCAGGCTGTGACCCAGCCCCAGAGCCTGGTAAAACATCCATACCAGCCAGACATTGGCAAACAGAACCACGGCCGAGAACGTGCGATGGACATAGAAGAACCAGGGCAAAGCCGACACCCAGGCCGAACGCTCCTCACCTTGTGTATGGTTCAGAAAATCCACCATTTCGCGCACCTGCGTGCCCATCGCCACCTGCAACACCGTCAACGCCAGGACCAGGTACAGCCAGCGTTGCATACCCGGGGGCAGCGATAGCGATTGGGCCGCCAGCACTCCCCGTCGCGCCCGTGCCAGCGCAAACAGCAAGGTCCCGACAATGGCCAGCGCCATCAGCATGTGCAAGGTAATCATGCCTGGCTGCAGATTCGATGCAACCACTCGGGAGCCCAGCCAGCCCTGATAGATAACCATCAGCAGGGCTGCGACAGAAGCAATGGTGATCCACCGGTCATGGTGTCGCAATGACAGGGATTTGATGGCTGTCATCAGGATAAGCAGGCCGATGGTGACACCCACCAGCCGGTTCAGATACTCGGTCCAGGTTTTAACCGGATTGAAGCGGGTCTCCGCGTAACCCCTGTCAGCATAGATTTCCTGGTAGTTTTCAGGCAATTGTGCCTCACTGATTGGGGGAATCCAGCTACCAAAGCAGGTGGGCCAGTCAGGACAGCCCATGCCGGCACCGGAGGCCCTGACCGTGGCGCCGACCAGAATCAGGAAATACACTGCGCAGATGGTGATCAGCGCGAGTCGGCGAAACGTTTGCAGTTGAACGGTATCATCAGTCGTGCGGCTTGAATCAGTCATAATCTGCCGTTATCGAAATGGTTAGGAATGAAAGTACCAGCGTGTCGGCGCGGAATTTTACGCTGTGTCAACGCGCCAGGCAAAACTTTCACGCACTCGCTGGCGCGCCCTGCTCACCGGTACGCCAGCCCGACGGGGTGACGCCATGCGTATCCTTGAAGGCCTTGTTGAACGACGACAGGGAGGCATATCCGACATCAAGCGCGATACTGGAGATCGGGATATGTTCTTCCGCCGGGTCCAGCAATCGCCTGGCAGCCTCTTCTATACGATAGTGATTGAGAAACTGATTAAAATTTCGGTAATGCAACGACTGATTTATCAGCCGCCGCAGGCGATATTCCTGCACTGACACCCTGGCGGCCAGGTCACCGATGGTCAGCCCGGATTCGGCATACAGCCGTTCTTCCTGCATGGCTTTGAGAATACGGTCGATCAGGACCTGGTCCTGCCGGGACACGGGATCGGCGTTTTCCTGCACCGGCGTCTTCGGTGCCGGCGCGTCAACGGCGGTCTGGATCAATTGTGGCGCCTGTTTCTGATACCTGAACATGGCAAGATTAACCGACATGATCAGCACAAACACGATAAGGAAATACAGACTGTCGAGCTGCGGGCTGCCGAGCCAGAAAAACCCGGTACCAATGATCAGGCCCACAATACTGCCCATGCCAATGGCAAATGGCACCCGGACCTGACGCCTGGACTCGATCAGATCACCATCGCGTCCACGGCAGGCCATGTACACCACATGGCAGGCCAGAAACAGCATGACCAGTTGCGGTATGTAAAAGTAGAACAGAAAGAAACCACTGTTGCGTGGCACCGAGCCGTCATACATGAACAGACCGGCCACGCGGATGATGATATAGGCCAGAATCAGCCCCCACATCACCGGGTGGATGCGCCGGTGATCCTCGAACAGATAACGGGCGATGATCCACAGTACCGCTGGCGCCAGCGTGGCCAGCATGGTGAACACCATGCGCAGCTCCATCGGCATGGGGGCCATTGAGCGCGACAGGATGTAGGCCACAATGCAGGCACTGAACAACACAATCAGTCGCGACAGCAGTTTGCCGGAGAAGTACACCACATACAGACAGGCCAGGAACATCAGCTGTGAGATCGCCAGATAACTGCTTGCGGAATGAATCCATTGCATATTAAGTGCTTACTCGTGTCTTTATGGCAGACGCCTGTCAGCCGATGATGGTTGGCAAATCATGGTTGGAAAGTCATGATTGACAAGTATAGCAGGCATAAAAAACCCCCGGACAACTTTCCTGTGGAAAAGCTGACCGAGGGTCGATTATCGCATGGCCGGCTGTCGAACCCTGGCCATATAGCTGTCGGATATCGCGCTTACGGGTTGACGTTCACCGTGACGTACTGGTCGTGGTACAGCCCGCCATCGTCGGCCCTGCCCCACAACACGTACTGGCCGGGCTCGTCAAACGTTACCGTCACTTCATAGATACCATCTTCGGGGATGGGTGGCGGTGTCCAGTATGCGCCCCACGGCGAATTGGCGCTGGCACGGGTATCTTCCCAGGGCTTGACCTGCTGGGGAGAGAACATGACGTTGCCTTCACCACGATACACATTCCACGACAGGAACAGACCGTTGGTCTTGCCCACGGTGATACGTGAGGGCGCGTTCATGAAACGACGCATCTCCGACGTGGCCGTGCGACTATCCAGCGGATAGCGGAAATTACCGACATTGCCCGGCGTTGGCAGGCCGTCATCTTCAACCTGCGCACGCAGTGTCAGGGGTTCGCCTACCCGCACATTGCGGATGGTGTCACCGATCACCGAGACTTGCGGGCGGGTATTGGCTCGCGACTCAGGCGTACTGGTACCCGCCCCGAGAGAACCGGTTTCAGACGCAATCACCACGCTGTCAACCACATAGTCCTTGGCCAGCGTGGCGTAGGCAGTGCGGGTGACACCGTTCGAGGTTACTGTCCAGGCCAGTTCCTTGTCACCCCAGTCGGCAGGCACCTGCACCTTGAAGGTGAAGCGATTGCGTCGTGGCAGGAAATGCGTGGGCTGACCGCGGTCGGCCTCCCCCGGCGAGAAGAAATTGTTCTCGCCGACAGGGACATCCAGTTCCTCTTCCCAGTTTTCGTTGTGATAACCGAACAGGAAGCTGTAGGTGCCATCGTCGTTCTGTTCCCAGCCTTCATAGGCCACTTCGATGTGCTGACCTTTGCGGTAGGTCTGTGCCGAAGCCGCCACAGACCAGAGCATCGCCACACTCAATACAGTTGCCAGGGCAACAGAGCAGGTTTTTCCAAAACGTTCCAGCATTACTGTACCTCCGCCCGGCTGATCATGGCCTGGGGCATTTTTTCTTTTTCATCGTCAGTCACGGTGAGGTAATTGATCATTGCCTCGGACATTTCGGCTTTTTCTTCGTCGGTCAGCTCAATCGGCGCGACCAGAGGCGCCAGACACAGCGGGCAACCGATCACGTGATCATTGGGTCCCAGATCCAGGTTTTTGCGACGATTGGTCATTTCCTCAAGGAACTGATCTTCGGTCATCGCGACCCGCATACCCAGGTCAATGAACATGTTGGTCACAGAACGGTTACCGGAACCCTGCCAGTTGCGCGGATCAGGCACATTGGAGTTGGTGTCGGTGTTGTTCATGTAGCCGGTGATGTGCAGGACAGTGCCTTCCGGCAGCAGGGGTGCCGCATCCTCACCAAACGTGTAACCACGGACCCAGTTGTGGTCATAACCCACACAGGACAATGTTTCCACGGTGTAACCCCAGATTGCCTCCAGGCACATACGCTCGCCCGGGGCGTGCAGGTGCGGCTCGAAGGTGACGATCTTGGTTGGCTGATCCAGCACGGCGTAGGCGTGCAGCTGCTGGTTATCCTGGTTGCCGGTGATGCTGATGTCGACACCGTTACCCAGGCCAATGCTGACCGGGCGGTACTTGGGCTCATACCCTACCGGATGGAAGCGGAACCCGATCTCCAGGTGGCCGGTTGTATCTATGCCCGTCGAGTGCAGGTGGACCGAGTTTGACACGACGTGGGAGTTGGCGCGCAACAGACGGCCTCCGTCCTGGTCAAAAATGTCCGGGTTACGGGCAATCTCGTGCACCGGCCAGGGCACCTGAATGCCTTCCGCCGTGCCGTCGTCGTTGAATACCTGGGTGCTCCAGATCATGTGGTGGACGATGTTACGACCGCCCACGGTGCCGCCTGCGGCGACCATGTCCAGATCGTTCACTTCACGAATTTCCACTGACTTGACATAGCGGTCCTCGTCCATGCCTGTCGGGATGCTGGGAATATCACCCCACCAGTCCGGCGCCCCGCCTTCAACCGTGATGTCTTGGGTGCGGACAATCAGATCCGGTGTACCGGCAGTCCAGCGCGTGGCGTCATCAAACGCCAGTGGCGCCGGCGCATCCGCGACGTTGCCTTCCGGCACACCGTTGCGGGCCCAGGACGAGATCTTGTCCAGCTCTTCGTCCGTCAGCGACGGATCCTGCTTGTAATCCTGGATGCCGACGTCCTTTTCTGCATACCACGGTGGCATGGCGCCCGCGCGATCACGCAAATGCGTTCGGTATTCGATCAGGCCCGCGTATGGCACCACCTCATCGTAGGATACCAGTGACATCGGCGCCACGCCTTCGGGGCGGTGGCAGCTCTGGCAACTGCGCTGCAAAATCGGCGTGATATCTTTATGGAAGGTCACTTCATCAGTCGCAGACTGCGCTGATACGCTGAGGGGCAACACGAAGCCAGCAGCGGCGACGAGCTTGATGGCCCAGCCCATAACGGGCGCATTTCGATGGGGGAGTTGCAGTATCCGCACGGGACACCTCCTTTGTTGTTGTTACTATTGACAGGCTGATTGGAGCATGAAAAGTCGATGGTCGTCTTGCTGATTACTGACAATCTCTGACGAATTTCTGAAATTACGTGTATTTCGTCCGGATTTCATCAGCGACACGCTACGCCAGACGGGCCGGGCATGTTATAAAGTTGCCATCTGGAAAACATCATCTCACATCCGTGCAGCATTTGCTCATGGACGCGGTTCAAGGCAGTAGCAGTCATGAAAACAGCAGTCAGATCACGTCAAAGACACGCCCGCATGCTTGCCCTGCTTGCCGGCACACTTTTCCTGGTGTGGGGCGCGGGAGCCTTTGCACAACACTATTCCCATACCTATCGCTACACTGGCGACGTGGAGATAGATCATATCCCGGACCATGATGAGATCCTGCCGCAGCTTCCAGACAACCTGATTCTGCGTTTCAGCGCCGGCGTGACCCTGGTCAAACTGACCGTCAAGACTGCCGAAGCCAAGGTGGTCAATATCAACTTCCGCTACAACCCGACTGCCAACCGGGTCTTTATCTGGCCCCTGCCGGCGCTGCCCGAGTCCGATTATTACGTCGTTGACTGGGGGGTTATTGACCCCGAGCGCAAGCTGATGTCAGGCCAATTCCTGTTTTCAGCCGGACCCGATGCCCAACTGCCCAGCAGTCTGGTTACCGAGGAGGACGAAGAGCACATCATGGTGCCTGACTATCGACTGGTAGATCCGTCCAGCTATCGGGCAGCGCCGCCCCGCAACTGAATCATTCTTCGGGCTCTCTCGCCAACCCTGTCAATGACTCAGGGCGTCAGCACCGGAAAATGGCAGGCGACATGATGATCGTCAGCTACCGCCTGCATCTGCGGGACTTCATCAGCACACCGCGCCTGAGCGTAGGGACAACGGGTACGAAACCGGCAACCTGACGGCGGATCGGCTGGCGACGGCAGTTCACCCTGCAGGATCGGCTCGTTGTCTATCGAGGCCTGCTCACGCGCCAGCGGATCCGCGTCGGGAATTGATGCCAGCAGCGCCCGGGTATAGGGGTGCGCGGGTCGCGCGTAAATGGCGTCGGTGTTGCCGATTTCGCAAAGCTTGCCCAGATACATGACCGCGACCCGATCACTGATGTTTTTCACCACGGCCAGATTGTGGGCGATGAACACCATGGTCAGGTGATATCTTGCTTTCATGTCCTCCAGCAGGTTCAGAATCTGTGCCTGCACTGACACATCCAGTGCCGATACCGGCTCATCACAAATCAGCACATCCGGATCCAGCGCCAGTGACCGCGCAATACAGATACGCTGGCATTGACCACCAGAGAACTGGTGAGGTCGCCGGTCACCGGCACTGGCTGCGTCCAGCCCGACGGCCGCCATCACTTCATCGACCCGGACGCTGGCGTTGTCGCGGCCCCAGATGGTCAGGCCTTCAGCAATAATGTCACGCACCCTGCGCCGCGGATTCAGCGACGAAATCGGGTCCTGAAAGATCATTTGCAGCCCGGTCCGTGTTTGTCGCAGGGCCTCACCACTCAGGGCCGTCATATCCTGGCTGTTAAACAGGACGCGGCCGGCGGTTGGCGGCGGCAGCTGCATGATGGCGCGCCCGACCGTGGATTTGCCGCAACCGGACTCGCCGACCAGACCCAGCGTTTCGCCGCGGGCGACATCAAAGCTGACATCCGTCACCGCCTGAACTGTCTGTTTGCCGACAGCGAAGTTGACACTCAGCTGTAAAACGCGCAGCACGATATCATCGCGGTCCCGGAGATGACAGGGCGTCTGGTCAGACATCGGCATCCTCCCGGGCGGGCGTCTCGGAGATCGGGTAGAAACACGCATGCCGATGATCGTCTTCACCGTCCACGGCAACGACCGGGGGTGTCTGCTGCCAGCAGCGTGGCTGGGCATACTGACAGCGCGGTGCAAAGGCACAGCCCGGCGCCGGCTCAACCAGCTGCGGGGGCCGACCGGGGATCGCCTGCAAGCGCGTATGACTGGGGTCGTTGATACGCGGAATGGAATTAAACAAAGCTTCGGTGTAGGGATGTTTCATGGCAGTAAACAAGGTCTTCGCCGGCGCATATTCCACGACTCTGCCCGCATACATCACGGCAATATGATCGGCCCGGCTGGCGACCACCCCCAGGTCGTGGGTAATCAGGATCATCGCCATATCATGCTCGCGTTGCAGCCGCGCCAGCAGGTCAAGAATCTGTTTCTGAACCGTGACATCGAGTGCCGTGGTGGGCTCATCGGCAATCAGCAGTGATGGGTTGCAGGCCAGTGCGATAGCAATAACAACCCGTTGCCGCATTCCGCCAGAGAGTTGATGCGGGAACTGATCAATACGCCTGCTGGCATCGGGTATGCCGACAGCGCCCAGCAACTCAATGGCACGAATACGCGCCTGTTGCCGGTCCAGACCGACATGCTGTCGCACAGACTCGGTCAGTTGCACGCTGAGGCGCAGAACCGGATTGAGCGCCGTCATCGGGTCCTGGAAAATCATCGCCATGGCCGGGCCACGCAGATGCCGACGTTGTTTCTCCGGCATCAGCAGCAGATCCCGGGCCGGCGGCTGATCAGCCTGGAACATCACGCTACCGGCACTGAAGGCGACAGCTCGCCTGGGCAACAGACCCATCAATGAGCGTGCCATAACACTTTTACCAGAGCCGGATTCACCCACAATGCCCAGCGTCTGTCCACGCGACAGGGCGAAACTGACGCCTTCAACAGCATGCACCAGGCCCTGACTGCTGTTCAGACGAACCGTCAGCTCATCAACCTGCAGTACCGGCTGTGTGTCTGTCTGGGCATGACTCACAGATTCGACCCCCGGACATCGAAGCGGCTACGCAATCGGTCGCCCACGTAGTTTAGTGACAGTACGGTCAGAAACATCGTCACAGACGGCACCAGCGCCACATGAACCGCTGTCGCCAGGTGGCGTTTGCCTTCGGAGATCATGCCTCCCCAGGTCGGCTGCGGTGCCTCTACGCTCAGGCCGAGGAACGCCAGCGCGCTTTCCACAATAATGACCAGCCCCATGGCCACCAGGCCATACGCGAGAACCGGCAGAATCACATTGGGCAAGACTTCACGCAACAGGATACGCAGCGTGCTGGCGCCCATGGCACGTGCCGCCAGAACATACTCACGCTGCACCACAGACAGTGTGTTGGCACGGGCGACACGGGCATACGCTGGTATCCACAAAAAGCCGATTGCCACCGAGATCGCCATCAGACTTTGTCCGATAAACGCCACCAGCGCCAGCAGCAGTACCAGCCAGGGAAAGGCCAGTATGACGTCGAGAACAGCCATCAGCCCGCGCTCGAAATGCCCGCGGAAGTAACCTGCCAGAACGCCCAGGGTGCCACCTATCACCATACCGATGCATACCGCTGACAGGGCGATGACAACAGACACCCGGGAGCCATGTACCAGTCGTGCCAGAATATCGCGCCCCAAACCATCGGCTCCCAGAAGATTGGTCGTCAGGGGGCCGTTCAGGCGATTCGCGATGACCGGTTCCAGCGGATCGTTCACTGGCAGCCAGTCGGCAAACACTGCGCACAACGCT
>CEQZ01018186.1_pt1 | contig 14326 bp, 18 predicted proteins | sample 530941 | NCBI WGS metagenome assembly CEQZ01 (sample SAMEA2621107, study PRJEB7988) | marine metagenome | biome: marine biome (ENVO:00000447); feature: mesopelagic zone (ENVO:00000213); material: "saline water (ENVO:00002010), including plankton (ENVO:xxxxxxxx)" | depth 800 m | reverse complement strand
TTGAACGACGAGGAACCTGTGCGTTTGCAAATGCAGATTACAGATCCCGTGCCTTAATCCAAATCGAGTTACTATGTCCCGATCCGATGCTATCGACAACAAGCCAGCGACTGCGCTGATCGACCGTTTTGGCCGACGTGTGGATTATGTGCGTCTGTCGGTCACCGATCGCTGTGATTTCCGCTGTGTGTACTGCATGACCGAGGACATGACGTTTCTGCCCCGCCAGCAGGTGCTGTCGCTGGAGGAAATCTACCGGGTCGGCAGAGCCTTCACTGAGCTGGGTGTCAGCAAGCTCAGACTGACCGGAGGCGAACCGCTGGTACGCAGTAACGTGATGTCGCTGATTCAGGCTCTGGGCCGGCTACCTGGCCTGCAGGAGTTGTTACTGACCACGAACGGCGCCCAACTCGATAAACTTGCCGGGCCGTTGCGTGAGGCTGGTGTTAACCGCATCAATATCAGCATAGACAGCCTTGATGCCGAGCGTTTTCGGCGTATTACCCGGGTCGGCCGGCTGGACAAGGTGCTGGCCGGCATCGACGCGGCGCGTCGTGCTGGCTTTGACCGGATCCGCCTGAATGCAGTGGTCATGAAAGGTTATAACGACGATGAAGTGCTGGCACTGACAGACTATGCTGTCACCCATGATATCGACATCGCCTTTATTGAAGAAATGCCGCTGGGCCAGGCATCTGACCATAGCCGTGAAGAGACAGTATGCAGCAATGACTGGGTTAGGCAGCAGATTGAATCGCGTTACTCGCTGGTCAACAGTGCCGCGACAACGGCAGGGCCATCCAAGTATTTTCAGATTCCCGGCCGGAAAAGCCGTATCGGCTTCATCTCGCCCATGTCGCATAATTTTTGCGCCGACTGTAACCGGGTGCGGGTGACCGTAGAGGGACGTCTGCTGTTGTGTCTGGGCAATGAACATTCTGCCGATCTGCGCGCGGTGCTGCGGCAGGGTCAGGATGCTGCGGTTCAGGACGAATTGGCCAGCCTGGAGCGAGCCAGTGATACGCCGATCAGCGACGCGCTCAAGCAGGCCATTATTGCGGCTATGGACCTGAAGCCCGAGCGCCATCACTTCTACGAACAGGACTATGCACAGCCGGTGCGTCTGATGAACATGACAGGAGGCTGACAGCCCATCAATGACCAGTATTTCCATTCCGGTAAACGCTGTTGTGGTTACCGTATCCGATACCCGCACCGAAGACACTGACAGCTCCGGCCGATACCTGGCCGAGCAGATGCAGGCCGCCGGTCATCAACTGCTCAAAAAAGTGATCATCAAGGATGATACCTACAAGTTGCGCGCCCTGGTTGCCACGCTGATTGCCGACGAGCAGGTGCAGGCGGTGTTGTTGACCGGCGGCACAGGATTTACAGCCCGCGACAATACCGTCAGAGCGGTAACACCGTTGTTGGACATGCAGATTGACGGGTTTGGTGAAGTCTTTCGCTATCTTTCGCACGCTGAAATTGGCAGTTCGACCATTCAGTCCAGGGCGTTCGCGGGTATGAGCAATGGCACGATTGTGTTCTGCATGCCAGGTTCAACCGGCGCGTGTCGTACAGCGTGGGAGGGGCTGATAGCCCAGCAACTCGACAGTCGTCACAAGCCCTGTCATTTTGTGGACAAGTTAAAACAGGTGCACCAGCCCGACAACTGATCCGTTCAGTAAGTTGACAGGATCACAGGGCTGATGCAGTAAAAACCGTCCAGGCGGGTAATGCTAAAAACAGAGTCACGGCCAGCGCGTTAAAGCTCAATACGCCTGTGGACTCGCGGTACATCTGATCTATCATAATAAGCTCCCTGTTCGGGTGGGCTGTCTGTGTGGCCCCCTGGAGATGTCGCGCTGACGAATATCAGGCCTGTCGCCAGGTGCTTATTTTACTGTGCTGCCAGAATGGTCAGAACAGGTACAGCAACAGACGCGGTTACGATAGCGGCAGTGACTAATGCTGCTCGTGCGCTGATGATAAGTTCGCTCATGAAGTCTTCTCCTTGTGGGTTATACGATCACGTTTTGGTTGTTTCGTTACCTTTGGCGTTGTGCACCTCAGTAACTGCGCGCATAGTAACATATATGCGTAAATAAGTAACACTTTTATGGTGTGAAATTCACATTTCCGATAAAAGGTAACGTTTAGACGATGAAAACCGGTAAACGGTTTACAATCACCACATTTAATTGCAACGGCGTGCGCTCGGCGGCGCGTAAAGGCTTCTTTAACTGGCTGGAGAGTCAGGCACCTGACGTGGTCTGTCTACAGGAAACCAAAGCTCAAGTGCATCAATTACAGGAAGGGCCTTACTTTCCAGAGGGCTATCATTGCCACTACTGTGATGCAGAGAAGAAGGGCTACGCCGGGGTCGCGATTTACAGCCGGCAACAGCCGGACCGCATCATCCGCGGCCTGGGTTGGGATATTGCTGACAGGGAAGGTCGTTACCTGCAGGCGGACTTCGGCAATCTCAGCGTGATTTCCCTGTACATGCCATCAGGTTCCAGCGGTGACGTCCGACAGACCATCAAATTCCGTTTTCTTGAGGTGTTCATGGCGCATCTGCAGCAGATGCGGGTTGACGGCAGGGAGTACATCATCTGTGGCGACTGGAACATGTGCCACAAAGAAATCGACCTGAAAAACTGGCGAGCGAACCGCAAAAACCCCGGATTTCTGCCGGAGGAGCGGGCCTGGCTGGACCGTCTGTATGATGATATCGGTTTCGTGGATGCATTCCGGCTGGTGAACAAACAGTCTGGTCAGTACAGTTGGTGGTCAAATCGAGGTCAGGCGCGAGCCAACAATGTCGGCTGGCGACTGGATTATCATGTGATCACACCCGCGCTGGTGCCTGCAGTAAAGTCTGCATCCATATATACTGACGATTATTTTTCGGATCACGCGCCGGTGACCCTGGAGCTGGTCCGTTAGCGTCATGACAGCTAGAGGCTGCAATATGAAAGTAAACGTGGTTATGAAAGGCATGCTGTTGATTGCGGCGCTGGGCGCGCCGCTGAACAGCGCGCACGCGCAGGACCTGACGGCGGTGATGACCACCAGCAAGGGCGTCGTCGAGCTGGAGCTGAATGCGCGCGCGGCACCCACGACGGTCGCCAATTTCATCAATCTGGCCAAGCGGGGCTTTTATGATGGCCTGACCTTTCACCGGGTAGAACCACTGTTCATGATTCAGGGGGGCGACCCGCTGGGCACCGGTACCGGTAACCCGGGCTACCGCTTCAGTGGCGAGACGCATCTGCGCCACAATCGCCCCGGGATCATATCCATGGCTAATTCGGGGCCCGGCACGGAAGGCAGTCAGTTTTTTATTACCCATGTGCGCACACCGCATCTGGATGGTCTGCACTCCGCGTTTGGCGGCGTCACGCAGGGCATGGATGTGGTCAATCGCATCCGTCCAGGCGATGTGATTGAGCAGATCACCATAACCGGTGATATCAGCGCGCTGTGGGGACAGAAAGCGGACGCGCTGGCGAGCTGGAATGCCACGCTTGACGAGAATTATCCGGATCTGCGGCCTGCGCCGGTGCCCTGATCAGGGCAGCACCTGCTTGAAGGGTTTAACGGTGACTTTCCGGTAGACACCCGCGGCCACGTAAGGGTCGTCGGCTGCCCACGCTTCAGCGTCGGCCAGTGATTCAAAGCGGGCAATAATCAGGCTGCCGGAGAACCCGGCATCGCCAGGGTTTTCGTCATCAATGGCCGGGTGTGGTCCGGCAATAACCAGGCGGCCGTCGGCTTTCAGCGCCTCCACCCTCAGCAGATGCGCGGGCCGTGCCTGCATCCGCAGTGGCAGGCTATTGTCGACGTCTTCACTGATAATCGCGTAATACATAAAGCTCCTCTTTGCAGGTGTCGGACCGGGTGTCCGGCTGCTTGTGTTGTGGTTGAAATCCAGTCATCGACTTTGGCAAAGCGGCCTGTTATTGTTGCCGGTTTGCAGCCACTGGCATAATAGAAAAACACCGCCACAATGGCAATTCCGGCACGTCATGATCATTGCCGGCAGCCGGTGGTCAAGGCATTAAACCACTCAGGACAGGCAAGAGCACGCGGTTTGGCATGGCACAATTATTGGAAATCCACCCGGTTAACCCAGAGCCCCGGCTGATCCGGCAGGCGGCTGATTTTCTGCAGCAGGGCGGCGTCATCGTTTACCCGACAGACTCGACGTATGCGCTGGCCTGTCATATGGGTGACAAGGCCGCTCTGGAGCGGGTGCGACGGATACGCCAGCTGGGTGAAAAACATAACATGACCTTGATGTGTGCGGACCTGTCGGCCATTGCGACCTACGCCAAGGTGAGCAACAGCGCCTATCGGTTGCTGAAAGCGTATACACCAGGGCCTTACACCTTCATTCTGGCAGCCACAGCCGAGGTACCACGTCGGCTGATGCATCCCAAGCGCAAAACCATCGGTTTGCGTATCCCCGAGCATCCGGTCGCGCAGGCGTTACTGGCGGCGGTGGGAGAACCCATCCTCAGTACCAGTCTGATCCTGCCGGATGATGATCGGCCGCTGTCAGAGATTTACGATATCGAGGAAAAACTGGGCAAACTGGTTGACCTGATTATTGAAAGCGGCGCCTGTGGTATTGAGCCGTCAACGGTGGTTGATCTGGTGGAGGGTGCGCCGGTTGTGGTCCGGGTGGGCAAGGGCGATCCGGATCCGTTTGCCTGATTGAGCCGCGGATGGCGGCACAGTGCTGCTGTGTCAGGCGCGTTTCGTGCCATAATGGTCATGCATAATCATTGAGTCGCTGTTCATCAGCGAGCAGAGGGAAGGGGTTTGTCTACAGTGGAATCGCAGAAACGGGTATTGTCTGGCATGCGCCCGACAGGACAGCTGCATTTGGGTCATTACCATGGCGTGTTGAAGAACTGGGTAAAACTGCAACATGAGTACGAATGCTTCTTTTTTGTTGCCGATTGGCACGCATTAACAACGCATTACGCCACGCCGCAGGTCATCGGAGACAACACCCTCAGTATGGTCATTGACTGGCTTGCGGCCGGTGTCAATCCCGGCTCCGCCTCGATCTTTATCCAGTCGCGGGTCCCGGAACATGCCGAGTTGCATCTGTTGCTGTCCATGATGACCCCGCTGGGCTGGCTGGAGCGTGTCCCCAGTTACAAGGATCAGCAGGAAAAACTGCGTGATAGAGATCTGGAGACCTACGGGTTTCTGGGCTATCCGTTGCTGCAAAGTGCCGATATCCTGATTTATCGCGCCGGCCAGGTACCGGTGGGCGCCGACCAGGTTGCGCATGTGGAACTGACCCGCGAAGTGGCGCGCCGTTTTAATCACCTGTACGGACGCGAGCCGGGTTTTGAGGACAATGCCGAAGCGGCGGTGAAAAAGATGGGCAAGAAGGCTGCCCGGCTTTATGACAATCTGCGCACTGCCTATCAGGAACAGGGTGATCATGATGCCCTCGAACGCGCCCAGGCACTGATCAAAGAGCAGCAGAATATCTCGCTTGGGGATCGCGAACGCCTGCTGGGTTATCTGGAGGGCAGTGGCAAAATGATTCTTGCTGAACCCCAGGCGCTGTTAACCCCAGCGGCAAAGATGCCCGGCCTGGACGGTCAGAAAATGTCCAAATCCTACGGCAATACCATTGCCCTGCGTGAGCCTATCGATGATGTCGCCAGGAAAATCAATACCATGCCCACTGACCCGGCGCGGGTGCGACTCAAGGACCCCGGTGATCCGGACAAATGTCCGGTCTGGCAGTTGCATGAAGTGTATTCTGACGAAGACACCAAGGCCTGGGTGCAGCAGGGTTGCCGCAGCGCCGGTATCGGTTGTCTGGCGTGCAAGAAGCCGGTCATCGATGCGGTCGCTGCCGAACTGGAACCGATCCAGCAGCGCGCCCGCCAATATGAAAAGGATCCGGACATCGTGCGCACCATCATTGCCGATGGTTGCGAGCAGGCACGCGAGTCAGCGCGCGAAACCCTGCAGGATGTCAGGGAAGCCATGGGACTGTCGTACCGTTAGCGCGGACGTAACTGGAAAACGTGTAATGAGCGAGCAGGCAAAGACTTCCGATAGCAGCGGCATGCAGATCGTCGCGGCGCCGCCGCAGCACGAGATGCCATTTGCGTACGTGGCGGGCAAGGCGATTACCCAGCTGCCCCAGGATCTCTATATTCCACCCGATGCGCTGGAGGTGTTCCTGGAGGCCTTTGAGGGGCCGCTGGACTTGCTGCTGTATCTGATCAAACGTCAGAATATCGACATTCTTGATATCGACGTGGCGATGATCACGGAACAGTATATGGCCTATGTTGATCTGATGGAGGCGCATCAGTTTGAACTGGCGGCGGAGTACCTGGTCATGGCCGCCATGCTCGCCGAGATCAAGTCACGCATGCTGTTGCCGCGCAGCACCCAGGATGATGACGAGGAAGAGGATCCACGAGCCCAGTTGATTCGGCGCTTGCAGGAGTATGAGCGTTACAAGAAGGCCGCTGAGGATATTGATCAGTTGCCGAGGCTGGATCGCGACGTGTTTTTGGCGGGCGCTCAGGGCCCGCAACTGGAGCGTAACGCGCCGGATCCGGTGGTTGAATTGCAGGAAATCCTGATGGCGCTGTCGGGTGCACTCCGCCGGGCCGACATGTTTGAGCACCATCAGATTCAGCGTGAGACGCTGTCTACCCGGGAAAAGATGGCGGAAATTCTGGTACGCCTGTCGTCCGAGCGCTTTGTGCCGCTGGTGTCACTGTTGATGCGGGAAGAGGGGCGCCTGGGTGTGGTGGTGACGTTTCTGGCGGTGATGGAGCTGATCAAGGATTCGCTGGTAGACATTGTGCAGAGTGAACCTTTTGCCCCTATCCATATCAAGGCACGCAGCTGACGGATCAAACTCTCTATAACTGACCTACGACTGACCTATGATTGATCTATGAATGATATAAAGAGCGAAGACATGAGCACAGGCAATGACGCCGATGATGCATTCGAGGAAGCCTCGTATGCGGTGCAGGAAATAGATGCGCGGACGCTGCAGCAGATCATTGAAGGTTTGTTGCTCAGCGCCGGCAGGCCCTTGTCGGTGACTGCGCTGGCGGAACTGTTTCTGGACGCAGAACGGCCGACCCATGAGCAGATTCGCGATGCACTCAGCGCCATTGCACTGGATTGCGAGGACCGGGGATTCGAACTGAAGGAAGTAGCATCCGGGTTCAGGTTTCAGGTGCCACAGAAACTGAGCCCTTGGATTTCGCGGTTGTCCGAGGAAAAACCGCAACGCTATACGCGGGCGTTACTGGAAACACTGGGGCTGATCGCCTATCGCCAGCCAATCACCCGTGGCGACATCGAGGAGATTCGGGGTGTTGCGGTCAGTTCCACCATCATCAGGACATTGCTGGATCGCGAGTGGGTTCGAGTTGTTGGGCATCGTGATGTACCGGGGCGCCCGGCCATGTTTGCCACCACACGGCACTTTCTGGACTACTTCAATCTGAAAAACCTGCAGGAATTGCCACCCCTTGCGGAAATCCGCGATCTTGACCAATTGCATCCGGAACTGGATCTGAACGACGAAGAGGGGCGGGTACTGGTGTTGCCGGAGGAGCCGGACCAGAACGAGAGGGAAGACGAACACTCCAACGAAGCGGACCTGCTGGACGAGGAAGAAGCGATGGCGTTGGCCCGGCGACCGCTGGACGATATTTTGGGATACGGACGAAAGAAAGACGATGCGACAGAGGACACCGAGGTGTCAGGCTCTCAGGAAGAAAACAATGGTTGATGCTGTGCAAGATGAAAAGCTGCAAAAAGTGCTGGCGAGAGCCGGGTTTGGATCGCGTCGACAGATGGAGAGCTGGATCAGTCAGGGCCGTGTGCGTTTAAATGGCAATGTCGCAACACTGGGTGACCGTGCCGGCCCTGAGGACAAGATCGTTGTCGATGGGAAAAAGGTCTCAAACACGTCGCCGGACAATACAGAGCCACGTGTCCTTGTTTACAACAAGCCAGAGAATGAAATCTGTTCACGCCGCGATCCCGAGGGCCGAAAGTCTGTTTACGAACATTTGCCCATGATCAAACATGGTCGCTGGGTGGCTGTCGGTCGACTGGATTTTAATACCAGTGGCCTGTTGCTGTTCACCACGGATGGTGAGCTGGCCAACCGGTTGATGCACCCGTCTGCCAATATTGATCGTGAGTATGCGGTTCGCGTCATGGGCGACGTCAGTGACGAGATGATTGCCAATTTGCAGAAAGGCGTGATGATTGAGGATCACCTGTGCCGTTTTACCGATGTGCAATTTTTTGCCGGGGAAGGGCGCAACCGCTGGTATCACGTGGTGATCATGGAAGGTCGCAACCGTGAAGTGCGTAAACTCTGGGAGTCCCAGGGGGTCAAGGTGAGCCGACTGAAACGCGTGCGGTATGGCCCGGTGTTTATTCCCAGTCGCGTCAAGAAAGGGCAGTTCTACGAGATGAAAGCAGCCGAGATTGCCGGCTTGTATGAGACCGTAGGGATGACGCCGCCCGTCAGCAGCAAGAAGCGTTCTTTGCCCCGTCGCCGCAAGGACAATCGCCCGGGCCGGGGCTAAGCCGCCCCGGATATCATGATCTGCAACCGGTGCCGTCAGACGTCGATGCCGGCAGATTGTCTGGTGCGCAAACTGTTGCGCAATGGATTGACCAGAGCCGGTATAAGCGCTTCAATCAGCTGGAGTTCCCGTTCGGTGAACTTTTTGTTGCGCTTGAAAACGATTTCTCCCAGGTACTCATCTGTACACAGCAGCCGGTAACCACAGCTATGCGTTGACTGTTTGCCGATACGAATATCGACATCAAGGTCTTCATGGTGATAATGCAGCCCGTCCAGCGCTACGCCGCGGGCCATGCTTTGCAGCAGGCGCTGCTGCAAAGCCGACAACTCAAGTGTGCCACCCAGGTTTTCGGTCAGCAGCTGCCTGAGTTCCTGCTCGCGCTGTTTGCGCCTGACAGATGACTGAACGTCCTGCTTGGCAGGTTGTGACCCGGTTTCCGGTAGCAGGTTTTGCATGTAGGCTGTCATCTATCATCCCTCTGGTTTCGCTCGGTAAAGGCAGACCCGTTGCCACCCTGGTTTTTGATCTTGTACATGGCCTTGTCCGCCCGGTTCAGGAGATCTTCGGTGCAATCGTTGTCAAGGTATGACGAGGCACCCACGCTGACCGTAATCTGGAGTGGCCCTGATTCAGCACAGATTCTCAGATCGGCAACGGCCTCGCGCAGTCTTTCCGCGATTACCATGGCACCGTATTTGTCGGTTTTACTAAGAACCACAACAAACTCTTCGCCACCATAGCGATAACACAGGTCGGTATTGCGATTGACCTTGTTGATCAGGCGCACCATCTCCTGCAGCACGTTGTCGCCCGCCGAATGGCCTTCGGTATCGTTGATCTTCTTGAACTTGTCGATGTCTATGACCAGTACCGACAGCTCGTGGTGATAGCGTCTGGCCAGGTTCAGTTCGCGCTCGAGGTTGGTCATCATGGCCAGGCGATTGCCTGCGCCCGTCAATGGGTCGGTCATCGACGCATCGATGGCGGCACGGTATTGCAGGGCGTTGCGCAAAGGGCAAAGCAGGGTGCTCAACAGCGTTTCCAGTGAGTCCAGGTCTGCATCGCTGAACCGGGTGTTATGGTAAAGCACCAGCTCCCCCAGGTTATCTCGCTGGGTGATGAGCCGATAACTGCAACTATGCAACTCGACGCTGCCCACGGTTATCTGCAGGTTCTGTGATTCATTGACGTAAACCAGACCGCAATGGGCGACCAGCTCACTGCTCTCCTCATGGAACAGTTCCAGTATCCGGTTCAGATCCAGCGTTGTCTGCAACCCGGTGAGCAGACGATAACGTGCCTGCGACAGCGGTTTGCTGCTGTCGGGCAGGTAGTCATTGGCGGCAGGGATCAGCGCGAGCTGTGAGCGGCCGTGTTTGGTGTCGTCTAATGCTGTGGCCGAGCTGAGTGGCATAGCCATGTAAGTCTCCGGTGTAAGCGTCTACCGGGACTAAGCGATAATTGTGCCAATAATCAGAATGATATGTGTAAATCCTTTAGAAATAAGGATTTAAGGCTCGGCGGAGGGGATTTTGGAGGTAATTTTGCGCGCCCGGACAAGTGCTGGCAACTGACAGCGGCAAGAAATTGCCGGTTTACTGACACTTGCCGCCAGGCGGGTGTCAGATTGCCGGCATCTTGCGCCATAGTTGATGCTGTCGGTTCTAGAGTTCGGCCAGCAGGCTGCGGATATCGATTGCCTGACCGTGAATCGGCTGACTGACAGGCTGCATCAGATGCAGGTAGGCAGGCATCAATGAGCCCGCTGTAGGCAATGTCATGGGGTTTTCCGCTGGATAGGCAGCACGACGCATTTCTGTGCGAGTGGCACCCGGGTTGATACTGTTGACCCGAATGTTGCTGGTATCTGCCAGCTCGTCGGCAAGTACCTGCATCAGGCCTTCTGTCGCGAATTTGCTCACGGCATAGGCACCCCAGTAAGCGCGACCCTGGCGTCCGACGCTGGACGAGGTGAACAGAATGCGGGCGTCAGGCGATTGCAGCATCGCCGGCAGCAGCGCCCGGGTCAGCAGAAATGCGGCGTTGACATTAATCTGCATGAGTTTCATCCAGGCCTCCGGCGCATAATACTGGATGGGGCCCAGCGCGCCGAGCTCACTGGCGTTATGGAGCAGCCCGTCCAGCGCCGGAAACTGTTCCTGAATGGAGCGTCCGAGCAGGTCATAATCGTCTGTACCGGCAATTGCCAGGTCCAGAGGATGGATGACCGCCTCAGGCAGGTTTTCGCTGGCAATAAGGTCATACACGGCTTCCAGTTTTTGCTGTGTGCGTCCCAACAGGATCACGGTGGCCCCGCTACGGGCATAAGTCAGAGCCGCGGCCTTGCCAATGCCATCCCCAGCGCCGGTTACCAGGATGGTTTTATCCTGCAGTGTGTCATTGACGGGTACGGTCAACTCGGGAGCTTCAGTGGCGTGGGCTGGTTCTATTTTCATGCGATATTCCTTGCGGTTGAAAGGGGGTTGCGAGTGATGACCTCACGGCTGCCCCGGATGGCTGCGGTCCAGGTATTGACGGATGTCCGCCACCGTCCCGGCGACATAGTCCGCGCCCCACTCTGCAATGGGCGGGTGCGGAGGCAGATAACCATAGGCAGCCGCGATTGTGTGCATGTCTGCGGCATTGCCGGCCTCAATGTCACGTGGGTGATCGCCGACATAAACTGCCCGCCCGGGAGGACAGCTCAGGCGCTCGCAGGCCAGCAGCAATGGCTCCGGGTGCGGTTTGGTCTGACTGACGTGGTCAGGACATATCAGCACGGTGCAGCGTTGCGTCAGGGACAGTTTATCCAGGAGCGGGACGCTGTATTGCTCGGGTTTGTTGGTCACCACACCCCAGGGAATGTTGCTTTGCTCCAGGTTGACCAGAAAATCATCCATGTCAGGAAACAGGGCAGAGTGGGTATCCTGCAATTGTATGGCGTAGGCGTTGAGCAGCGTCTGTAGCAGCGTATCAAAGCCGTCAGCGCCGGGCGCAAGCCGGAAAGCCAGTTCCACCAGCGCGCGGGCGCCACTGGAAACTGTCGCCAGTATTGCACTGTCAGACGGCGGCGCTATGCCCTGGTCCGCACACAGCTGATGCAGCACTGCGGTAAAATCCGGCGCCGTATCGACCAGTGTGCCATCCAGATCAAACAGCACGGCCAATATCTGCCTGCTATCGCTACCGGTCATGCCGGCTTCCGGTAGTGCACAAGATAATTCACATCAATGTTTTTCTGCAGGCGATAACGCTTGGTCAGCGGATTGTAGCCCATGCCCGTCAGCTCACCCTGTTCCAGGCCGTAATGTCGGCACCACGACGCCAGCTCTGAAGGCTTGATGAACTTGGCGTAATCGTGAGTGCCCTTGGGCAGCAGGTTGAGGACGTATTCGGCGCCAACAATGGCAAACAGCCAGGACTTCGGATTACGATTGAGGGTGGAAAAAAAGATATGACCGCCGGGTTTGGCCAGTTTGACGCAGGCGGCCACGATGGCTTCCGGGTCCGGCACATGTTCCAGCATCTCCAGACAGGTCACGATATCAAACTGAGCCGGCTCACGCGCTGCCATGGCTTCGGCGGCAATATTCTCGTAGCGGATATCCAGGCCGCTTTCCAGCTTGTGCAGGCGCGCCACGGCCAGAGAGGCCTCTGCCAGGTCGATGGCAGTCACGGTGGCTCCCTGGTGCGCCAGCGCCTCACTGAGGATGCCACCGCCACAGCCGATGTCGATGCAGTGCTGGCCTGCCGGGTTGATTTTGCGGCTGATAAATCCCATGCGTAGCGGATTGATTTCATGCAGTGGCCGGAATTCGCTGTTCGGATCCCACCAGCGCGCAGCCAGAGCTTCGAATTTTCTGATTTCGGCATCATCGCGATTACTCTGCTGCGCACTCATGCGGTATCTCCGGGGTTATTGGTTGCCTGTAACTGCTGTTGCCATGCCTGTGTGTGCTCCTGTACCTGACGCCGGTTGATGGTGGTCAACTCGCCGTCGTTCAGCAACAGTCTGCCGTTCACCCAGACGTGGCTGACCTGGCTGGCCTGTGTCGAATAGACCAGGTGCGATACCGGGTTATAGACCGGCATTGTGTTGAGACTGTCCATGCCGACCGCCACGATGTCCGCGCGTTTGCCGATTTCCAGGCTGCCGATCTGCTTGTCCAGCCCCATGGCTCTGGCACCGTTGATGGTCGCCATCTGTAAGGCCTGGTAGGCGGGCAGGGCGCTGGCATCACCGGCACAGGCCTTGGCCAGCAAGGCTGCGGTGCGCATTTCGGAAAACATGTCCAGATCATTGTTACTGGCGGCACCATCAGTGCCCAGCGCCACATTGATGCCGCCTTGCTGCAGTCTGTGAACCGGACAGAAGCCGCTGGCGAGCTTCAGGTTGGACTCGGGGCAATGAATGACCTGAGCGGCCGTTTCCTGCAGCAAAGCCAGATCTTCATCATTTATCTGAGTAGCATGCACGCACAGCATACGTGGTCCCAGCAAGCCCAGATCATAAAGCCGGCGCAGCGGGCGTTGGCCATGTTTGGTGACGGCGTCCTGCACTTCGAACTCGGTTTCATGAACGTGCATGTGAATGGGCAGGTCCAGTTCTTCGGCAAACGTCAGTACCTTGCGCAATGACTCATCCGATACTGTGTACGGTGCGTGCGGCCCGAATGCCGTGCTCACCAGTTCGCTGTTGCGCCAGGCGTCGTGGAGTTCCGTGGTTTTGCGTATGCACTCATCCGCATCCGCCGCCCAGGGCGTGGGGAAATCGATGACCGGTGCTGCCAGCTGCACGCGCATGCCGGCATCGCTGGCAGCCTTGGCGCTGACTTCGGGAAAGAAATACATGTCAGCAAAACAGCTGGTGCCGCCCCGGATCATCTCGGCGATCGCCAATTGCGTTCCGTGATAGACGAATTCCTCACTGATCCACTTGCCCTCCAATGGCCAGATATGATCATTGAGCCAGGTGTGCAGCGGCAGGTCGTCGGCAATGCCGCGCAGCAAGGTCATGCCCGCGTGGCCATGGGTGTTGACCAGGCCCGGGATCAGCGCTTGCTGATCGAGATTGAGTTCTCGCGCTGCCCGGAACCGGTGCCGGCTTTCGGTGGTCGGACACAGGTCGGTAATGACGCCATTGCGCACGGCGATGCTGTGATTTTCCAGGATGGCATGATCATCGGTGGCTGGGATTATCCAGTGCGCATGGATCACGAGATCGACATCTGGCAGGTTCTCACGGGGGCTCATGACGGCTCCGGTTCAGGTGATCGGGTGGGCGATTATAACGAATATTGCCCGAAAGCAGGAGCTTGATATCAAACCGTATTTATATGTCCGGCAGCGGGTCAATTGTGGTAGTATTGATCAATTTTTTCGAACGACGATTGCTGTAAAATCGACGTATGTAAAGTGCCTGAAAGAGCGACTTGAAAGTACTACCCGAAAGGACTGCTACGGGCGAGCTTGGATGAGCCGCTTTCAGTCCGCATGAGAGCCTGTAAAATATGACGGAATCTACAAATCAGATATCGCCTGTTTCTCTCGAAAGCGAGATGCGCGAATCCTATCTTGCCTACGCGATGAGCGTGATTGTCGGTCGCGCGTTGCCCGATGTTCGCGACGGACTGAAACCTGTGCACAGGCGTGTGCTGTTTGCCATGAACGTGCTCTCCAACGACTGGAACAAGCCTTACAAG
>CEQZ01057178.1_pt1 | contig 14661 bp, 10 predicted proteins | sample 530941 | NCBI WGS metagenome assembly CEQZ01 (sample SAMEA2621107, study PRJEB7988) | marine metagenome | biome: marine biome (ENVO:00000447); feature: mesopelagic zone (ENVO:00000213); material: "saline water (ENVO:00002010), including plankton (ENVO:xxxxxxxx)" | depth 800 m | reverse complement strand
GCGAGGTCGTTCGCGAACATCTGATGGGAACCCTTGCCACCGTCGATGCCATCCGCGAACGCCATCCATCCTTCTTCTAGGACGGCGCAGTTACCCCTAGGCGACCTAACCGATCAGGCCGTTTCCCTTCATGAAGCTTGAAAGCTTTTCGGCTTGCGCGTCGGTCAACGGCCAGGCGGACGGCGGGCGCGTAGCCCCGCAATCATCACCCAGTAATTTCAGGGCTGCCTTCACACCGGTTACGTTGGTGCCGTTCATTTCCTCGGCCCGGACTTCTTCAAAGGCCTTCATTTCGGCGATCAACTGGCGCGCCTTGGCATAGTCGCCGGCTTCAAGGGCCGCGTGAATGGCCATGGAGCGTTCCGGCCAGACATTGATCAGGCCAGATGTAAATCCACGGGCGCCAACGGCATAAAATGCCGGTGCCCAGGTTTCCGCAAGCCCCCCGACCCAGACGATATCCGGATCGCAGGCCTGAATTGCCTCGGCCAGCTTCATCGGGTTTGGCGTTGCCCATTTAACACCAGCAACACCTTCGACGGCACACAGTTCCGTAATGGCCTTGGTGCCAATGGCATCGTTACGCAAATACAGCATCATCGGCAGACCACCGGACGCATCGGCAATCCGTTTGATGTATTCCACAACACCGCGCGGGGCGACAAACGGGTCTGGCGGCTGATGGATCATCAATGCCTCTGCCCCGGCCTCGGCCGATGCCTTGGCAAGCGCACAGGCATCACGCACACCGCGGCCAATCCCGGCCAGCATCGGCGCACGACCATCGACCATTTCAGCGACCGACTTCGCCATCAAGATCGCTTCGTCGGTGGTCAGGGCATAAAATTCGCCGGTATTACCATTCACAACCGGAAAATGCACCCCCGCGGCCAGCGCACGATCAATCACCGGCACGAGCTTCTTGGGCGCGACATCGCCATTGTCATCATAGGGCGTGACAAGAATGCCCGAAATCCCCGACAAAACGGCGCGCAATTCAGTTTTTGAAAGTGCCATGGTTTCCTTATCCCCGTGCCGTGGCCCGCGCGCAGCAGATCAAATATCCGACTGACTGGCGGGACCATCTTGTAATATTTAATTACATCTTGAATAACAAGTATGCGCGGATATGGCAATTCCAATTATGCGCTTAAGACACCGGAAAGCGCGGTTCAGGCAGACGTGTACAATTACACCTGTGTTGCAAACAGGTGATCATCAGAAAATTACAAGTTGGGAAAAGCCGTTTACAGGTCAGGCAAAGCGGCGAAACAGACCACGCCGTTCGCGGCAGATCATCGTCAAACCGGCCTTGCGCGCAAGGTTCACCGCCGTCAATGTCGGGCCCGAAAGGGTCACAAGCCCGCCCACCCCAAATTGCACGGTCTTGGTGACAATTTCATAGGAGCAACGACTGGTCATCAGAATGAACCCGCCGGTCGGATCGATCCCCTGTCGCGCCACAGCACCAAGCACCTTATCAAGCGCGTTGTGGCGTCCGATATCTTCACGGACCAGAACGATGTTACCGCTACCATCGACAAAGGCGCTGGCATGTAGCAACCCGCCGCCTTCGCGATTGCGGGTCTGATATTCCGGAAGTGCGTCAATCGCCCGCAAGACAACATCTTGGGTCATGTTGGATGGCTTGACCGCCCCGATCTTGTCCATGGCGACGGCTTCAAGCGATTGCACACCGCACAAACCACAGCCAGATCGACCTTCAAGGGTGCGCTGACGATCAGCCAGACGATCAAACACGTCGTCATGCAGATCAGCCTCGATCACATAGCCCTGCAGGGTCTTGCGCACGTCGCGCAGCGTGATCTGGGAAATGTCATCGGCAATGCCTTCGGACAGGGCAAAGCCGACCATGAAGTCTTCAAGGTCATGGGGGGATACCATCATCACCGCGTGCGATTGACCATTAAACGTCAAAGCAGCCGGGACTTCCGGCTGCAACATGATCGGCGCGTCATCATTACCATCATCGCCTGATACGGCACGCGCAAGATCAACGTCGCGCCCGTCCAGAATGCGATTTTCCGATGGCTTGGCCATCATGCGGTTTCCTTGACCTTCCGGATTTTCGGGGCAGCCTTGATCACCAAAGGATGGAAGTCGGCCTTGCCTTCGGCGATCATGTCAAACAACTGCTTGCGCATGCGCGGTTCCCAGAAATCGCTGATATGGTTGGCAACACCATCAACGCCCTCGCCCTCGGGCTGGGATTTGAAGAAGGTCGCGATCTGATTGGCCATATAGACAAGTTTGTCGGGTGCCATTGCGGTTCACTCTTTGACTGTAAACTTTGTATTCAAGCAGGAAGTGCCAGACATCATACCAAGGGAGTATAGCACAATGTCTGGCGCGTTATCCTATTCGGCGGCATCGACGCGCGGTTTGATCCGGCGTGACTGTTCGGCCTGACGATCATATTCGACCTGCCATTCGGTCGGGCCATTACTTGGCGAAACCTGAACCGCGGTAACCTTGTATTCCGGGCAGTTTGTCGCCCAGTCGGTATAGTCGGTGGTGATCACGTTGGCCTGTGTGCCCGGATGGTGGAAGGTTGTGTAAACCACCCCCGGTGCGACGCGGTCGGTAATGGTGGCACGAAGGGATGTCTCGCCCGACCGGGATGCCAGACGGATCCAGTCGCCTTCACGAATGCCACGCTGTTCGGCATCGTGCGGGTGGATTTCCAGCAAGTCTTCCTTATGCCAGGTGGTGTTTTCCGTGCGCCTGGTCTGGGCACCCACGTTATACTGGCTAAGGATGCGCCCCGTCGTCAGTAGAAGCGGGAAGCGCGGACCAGTCCGTTCATCGGTTGCAACATATTCGGTGACCACAAACTTGCCCTTGCCACGAACAAAGCCATCGATATGCATGACCGGGGTCCCTTCGGGGGCCTTGTCATTACACGGCCACTGGACCGAGCCCTTTTCTTCCAGCAAGTCATAGCTGACTTTGGCAAAGCTTGGCGTGGTCTTGGCGATTTCGTCCATGACCTGAGACGGATGGGTGTAGTTCCAGTCAAGCCCCATCGCACGGGCCAGGTTCTGGGTAACTTCCCAGTCGGCAAAGCCATTAAGCGGCGTCATCACCTTGCGCACGCGGTTAATGCGGCGTTCGGCGTTGGTGAAGGTCCCGTCCTTTTCAAGGAAGGTCGACCCCGGCAGGAAGACATGCGCGTAGTTGGCGGTTTCATTGAGGAACAGGTCGTGGACGACCACACATTCCATTGCCGCCAGACCGGCTGCCACATGTTTGGTGTCCGGGTCAGACTGAAGGATATCTTCGCCCTGAATATAGATGCCCTTGAATGTGCCTTCGACAGCCGCATCGAGCATATTGGGGATACGAAGACCCGGTTCGTCATCCAGTTTGACACCCCAGATATCCTCAAAAATATCGCGGGTGGCGCTGTCCTGAATATGGCGATAGCCCGGAAGTTCGTGCGGGAACGACCCCATATCACACGAACCTTGCACGTTGTTCTGACCACGCAGCGGGTTCACACCCACACCCGGACGACCGATATTGCCGGTCGCCATGGCAAGGTTGGCAATCGCCATCACGGTGGTGGAGCCCTGACTGTGTTCGGTGACACCAAGACCGTAATAGATCGCGCCATTGCCGCCGGTGGCAAAGGTGCGTGCGGCCTTGCGCATGGTTTCGGCATCGACACCGATCATCTCAGCGATGGCTTCGGGGCTGTGTTTCGGATCGGAAACAAAGGTTGCCCAATCCTGGAATTCGTCCCAGTCACAGCGTTCACGCACGAACGCCTCGTCAAACAGGCCTTCGGTGACGATAACATGGGCAAGCGATGTCAAAACCGCAACGTTGGTGCCCGGGCGCAGCGGGATATGGGCGACCGCCTCGATATGCGGGGAACGAACAAGGTCAATACGGCGCGGATCGATGACGATCAGTTTCGCCCCCTGACGCAGGCGTTTTTTCAGGCGCGAGGCAAATACAGGATGGCCATCGGTCGGATTGGCGCCAATCAGGATGACGACATCGGTATGTTCAACAGAATCAAAATCCTGCGTCCCGGCCGAGGTACCAAACGTGGTTTTAAGGCCATACCCGGTCGGTGAATGGCAAACACGCGCGCAGGTATCGACGTTGTTATTGCCAAAACCGGCACGGATCAGTTTCTGAACAAGGAAGGTTTCCTCGTTCGTGCACCGTGACGAGGTAATCCCGCCCAGCGCGCCCTTGCCGTATTTGGCCTGAATGCCCTTGAACTTGTCGGCGGTAAAGCGAAGGGCTTCTTCCCAGCTGACTTCCTGCCAGGGTTCATCGACGCTTTCGCGGATCATCGGGTTGAGGATGCGGTCCTTGTGATTGGCATAGCCATAGGCAAAGCGCCCCTTCACACAGGAATGCCCCCGGTTGGCCTTGCCGTCCTTATAGGGGACCATGCGGACAAGTTCTTCGCCGCGCATTTCCGCCTTGAACGAGCAACCCACCCCGCAATAAGCACAGGTGGTAACGACTGAATGTTCCGGCTGCCCGATTTCAATGACCGATTTTTCCTGAAGCGTTGCGGTCGGGCAGGCCTGCACACAGGCACCGCAAGATACGCATTCGGAATCCAAGAAGTTTTCATGCATGCCCGGCGACACGCGGGATTCAAAGCCACGACCTTCGATGGTCAGCGCAAAGGTGCCCTGCACTTCTTCGCAGGCCCGCACACAGCGCGAACAGACAATGCATTTCGACGGGTCATAGGTGAAATACGGGTTGGTTTCATCCTTGGCCATGTAGCGCGGGTTTTCTTCGCCGTTCTGGCGGACCTGAACGTGGTTTTCACCCTCATAGCCATAACGCACATCGCGCAGGCCAACCGCCCCTGCCATGTCCTGCAATTCGCAGTCGCCATTGGCGGCACAGGTCAGGCAATCGAGCGGATGGTCAGAGATATAAAGCTCCATCACGCCTTTGCGGATTTTCTTAAGCCGTTCGGTCTGGGTATGAACAACCATGCCGTCAGCGGCCGGCGTCGTGCAGGATGCCGGGGTGCCGTTGCGGCCTTCGACCTCAACCAGACACAGGCGGCACGATCCGAACGCATCGACCATGTCGGTCGCGCAGAGTTTAGGGACCTGAATGCCGGCCTCCATCGAGGCCCGCATGACAGAGGTACCTTCGGGCACGGTAATGTCCTTGCCATCAATGGTCAGGGTTACCGTCTTTTCGGATTTCTTGGCGGGGGTTCCGTAGTCAACTTCTTTGATCAAGGACATCGTTTCACTCCGCAGCTATATCAAGCGCGCGTGGCTTGAAGTCAACAGGGAAATGGGTCAGTGCACTCAGGACCGGGTACGGGGTAAAGCCGCCCAGTGCGCACAGCGAGCCGAACTTCATGGTCTCACACAGATCACGCAGCAGCTCGATCTGCAATTCAGGCTGTTCACCGCGTTCAAGCTTGTCAACGACTTCGGTGCCACGGATCGAACCAATACGGCACGGCGTACATTTGCCGCACGATTCAATTGCACAGAATTCCATGGCAAAGCGGGCCTGCTTCATCATGTCGACAGTGTCATCAAACACAACAACACCGGCATGGCCGATCAGGCCATCGCGCTTGGCGAATTCTTCGTAATCAAACGGCGTATCAAACAGTTCCTTGGGGAAATAGGCCCCCAAAGGACCACCGACCTGAACCGCCTTGACCGGACGCCCTGTGGCCGTCCCACCGCCGATCTGTTCGACGATTTCACCAAGGGTCAGACCAAAGCCGACTTCATAAAGCCCGCCATGTTTGACGTTTCCGGCAATCTGGATCGGGATGGTGCCGCGCGACCGGCCCATGCCATAGTCGCGATAATATTCCGGGCCCTTTTCCAGGATGACTGGCACAGAGCACAGCGAAATCACGTTATTGACGACAGTCGGTCGACCAAGGAAACCTTCAAGGGCGGGCAATGGCGGCTTGGCACGGACAACACCGCGCTTGCCTTCCATACTATTCAGAAGGGATGTTTCTTCGCCACAGACATAGGCACCAGCCCCCATGCGGACTTCCATATCGAACACCTTGCCGGACCCAAGGATGTTATCGCCCAGAACACCGGCGGCGCGGGCGACCTTGATCGCCTCGTTCATGACATCAATCGCGGTCGGATATTCCGAACGGGTATAGACATAGCCCTTGGTCGCACCAGTGGCGAGACCGGCAATGATCATGCCTTCGATCAGAACAAACGGTTCGCCTTCCATGATCATGCGATCGGCAAAGGTCCCGCTGTCGCCTTCGTCGGCATTACAGACGATGTATTTTTGATCGGCTGACGCCTCGCGGACGGTATTCCATTTGATGCCCGTCGGGAAACCGGCACCACCGCGGCCCCGCAGGCCGCTGTCGGTGACGGCCTTGACGATTTCTGCGTCCGTCATCTTAAGCGCGTTTTCAAGCCCCGTAAGGCCATCGTTGGCGCGATAATCGTCAAGCGATACCGGATCAACAATGCCGCAACGCTGGAACGTCAGGCGCGACTGGCTTTTAAGAAACGGGATATCCTGGGTACGGCCAAGATACAGCTTGTGTGGGCCGCCAGTCAGGAAGTCGGCCTCAAACAATGCGTCGATATCATCGGTGCTGACCGGGCCATAGGCGACCCGCCCGCGCGGGGTTTCGACCTCGACCATCGGTTCCAGCCAATACATGCCAAACGAGCCGTTGCGCACGATCTTGACATCCGAACCGGCCTTCGATGCCTTGGCGGCAATCGCGGCTGCGACGTCATCGGCCCCCAGTGCGACAGAACCGGAATCAAGTGGAACGTAAACCTTGATGCTCATGACCCCACCTTTTGAAGAATGCGATCCGCATTGACGCGACCAACAACCTTGCCATCAATCATCGCGGCTGGTGCGCAGGCACAGAGGCCAAGGCAAAAGACAGGTTCCAAAGTGACTTTACGGTCGGCGGTGGTTTGCGACCAGTCGACTTTCAAATGACGACGGATCTGATCACCAAGGGCATCAGCGCCCATCGCCTGACAGGCTTCGGCCCGGCAGATCTTGATGACATGCTTGCCCGCCTTTTCTTCGCGGAAGTCGTGATAGAAGCTTGCCACCCCGTGGACTTCCGCCCGGCTGAGGTTTAGCTTCTTGGCAATTGTCTGAAGCGCGCCATCGGGGATATAGCCAAATTCTTCCTGCACCTCGTGCAGAATTGGCAATAACGGTCCTTCCAAAGCGATCAATTGATCACAAATGGCAGCGACGCGGACATTCTGGTCCTCGGTCGTTTCCGACATGCAAGCCTCTCTCTCAAGCATGTTATCAAATTCTTGTTTATTATGAACATTGTCGGGCATTGTCCCGACCTGTTCAATAAAGCCATCCCGTTACGCGATAGCGAAAACCTATCAAGCGGTTTGCAGCTCCGATATTCGGGCGGCTTCTTTCAAAAGTGCCGAAACCACAGGGGTCGCAGGTTCGCGTTTTGCCGCGATCAGGCCAACCGTGTGTGTCGCATCCGGTTCAATGATCGGGATTGATTTGACCCGATCGCGCATCCCGAAACTTTCGACCATTTTTTCCGGCATGATGCTGGCCCAGTTGCCGGTTTGCACATGGGTGAACAGCGCAATCATGGAATCGCTTTCAAGCGTCGCGCTTACTTTTGCGCCAACAGCATCAAGATGCTGATCAATGATGCGGCGGTTTTGCATATCAGGCGTCAGCAGGCAAAGCGGCAGTTTGGCGGCTTCGCGCCAGGTGATTGTGTCACGCCCGGTCAGATCATCCATGTTGGACGTCACCAGATGATAGCGTTCCCGATATAGTGGAATGGCGGTGACACGCCCCAGGGGTTCGTTATCAAGATAGGTAATCCCGGCATCAATGCGAAGATCATCAAGCAATGCCTGAATTTCAACCGAGGTTCGCGACAGGATGGCAAAGCTGACATCGGGGTGCTTTTCGCGAAACGGCGTGGTCAGTTCATGGACCATCGCAAGGGCGGTCGGAATGACGGCAATTTGCACCTGCCCGGTCAGGCCAAAGCGCATGGCGCGCATTTCATCGCGCATGGATCGGGTACTGCCGACAATATGGCGCGCCCATTCCAGAACCCGTTCGCCTTCTGGTGTCAGCCCTTGATAGCGCGACCCGCGTTTGACCAGCACGACGCCAAGGTGATCTTCAAGCTGGCGCAAGGCGCTTGAAAGGGTTGGCTGGGTCACGCCGCAATGTTCGGCAGCATGGCCAAAATGCTGCTCGCGGGCGAGAACCATAAACATTTCGAGTTTATCAATCATGGCGTATCCGGCATCGCAAGGCGGATGCTTTTTATAGCTGTGATCGCGATCCTGTTTTCGGGTCGCGGTATTATTGACTGAACACTCTACGTCGCGGGGAAGTGTTCTGGTTGCAGGATAACCGATTACCCCTTCGGGCATAAAGGTTATTCCTGCAACAGAACGCAGATCCGGGCCGGATGAACAGAGCCCGGATCTGCCCCTGACGCTTTGGCATGATGTCCCACTCATGCCCGGTTTTGCTGGAAAGTGGAACCGGCAAAACGGGCGCTGGCCATGGGTATGTTGGCCAGCGCCCTTGGTCAGGTTAGGCCTTGGACGGAGCCTCGCTTCCGCCAGCTTGCTGCGTTTCCATGTGATGCTTTTCATGGATCGGGCTGACCAGTTTGTTGGCAACCAGCGCAATCGCAAGCAGTGCTGCCATGGCATACATGGTGGTGTTATAGAGGCTCGAGGTCGGATCGACCGTCCCTGCCGGGGCGATTTCCATCAGACGCCCGATGGTCACCGTTTTGGCCGCAACCAGTTGGTCAAGCTGGGCAATGCCGGCACCGAACTTTTCCTGGAAGGCAGCCGGATCCACCTTTGAGGCCAGATCCTTGATCGAACTTGTGACCGAGGCCTGACGCAACTGGGTGATGGCAAGCGGACCAAGAACACCGGCTGTGCTCCATGCGGTCAGAAGACGACCGTGGATGCCACCGACATATTTGGTGCCAAAGATATCGGCAAGATAGGCCGGAATGGTTGCAAAGCCACCGCCATACATCGTGAAGATGATCATGGTTGCGGCATAGAACATGACAAGCCATGTCACAGCCGGGTTGATGCTGACCTGTTCTGCGGCAAACGGGATCGACAGATAAAGCGCGATGCCCAGAATGAAGAAGCAGTAATAGGTGTTCTTGCGCCCGATATAATCCGACATCGACGCCCAGAAGAAACGACCGCACATGTTAAAGACCGAAATCATGAACACATAGGTCGCCGCAAAGGCAGAGTTCACAACCAGCGGCAAGGTCGTGCCAAAGATTTCGGTCATCATGGTTTTGGCAACGCCAATCACCCCGATGCCCGCCGTCACGTTAAAGCACAGCACAATCCACAGCAGATAGAATTGCGGGGTTTTAAGCGCCTGATCGATATGAACGTTGGCATGCGTGATCATGCGTTTGGATGCGGCATCGGCAGTCGGCGGCGTCCAGCCAGCCGGAAGCCAGCCTTCGCGCGGCACGCGATAGGAAAATGCCGCAATGACCATCACGATGAAATAAGCAACACCAAGCGTAAAGAAGGTCGCAGCCGCACCGGTGTTACCGGTTCCGACAACATAAACGCCCTCTTCGATCGGCACCGGGGCCGAGGCAACCTGTGCGGCACCTGCGACCACGACTTCAACCATCTGGCCACCCACTTCGGCCATGCGTTTGCCGCCCTCGGTAACAAGGTTTACGGCACTTTCCGGGCCAAGATAATCAGGAACTTTGTAAAACGCCGACAGCAGGCCTTCCTTGATCGGGGTTGCGATCATCGCACCGCCGCCAAAGCCCATGATCGCCATGCCGGTCGCCATACCACGGCGGTCCGGGAACCAGCGAATAAGCGTTGATACCGGCGATACATAGCCAAGACCAAGACCACAGCCGCCAAGCGCGCCATAGCCGAGATACACCAGCCAAAGCTGATGGGTCATGATGCCAAGGCCACCGATGATGAAACCACCACCCCAACAAAAGGCGGCAACGACGCCGACCATACGCGGGCCGACTTCTTCAAGCCATTTGCCGCCAAATGCCGCCGCAAGGCCAAGGAAGACGATGGCAACAGAGAAAATCCAGACAACGGATTGCAGACCCCAGTCGCCGGAGCTTGCGCTGACCACGCCAAATTCCTTGATCAGTGGCGGGTTGAAGATGCTCCAGGCATAGACGGAGCCAATACACAAATGAATAGCAATGGATGCTGGTGGCACTTTCCAGCGATTGAAATCGTCACCAGCGACGATGTGTTCTTTTTTGAGCTTGTCAAACATAGCGATGTTGTCCTCCCGGTCTTTGGATTTTCCTTGCCCTTCCCCGTCGCACAATTGGTCATGGTGCAGGGCAAACACGGTTAAATCCGGAACTCTCAACATCGCAATCGCCATGCCATTGCATAACAAGCGCCGTTTTCTGTCATTCTTCCAAACTGAAATGGACTGCTGCAGCGCACACGCATGGACAAAATGTCCACATCTTTTTTCGCGCATAACGTGCAAATGGACAAAATGTCCACTCGCAACCGCAGCAATTTCAATGCGATGCCCCAACGCGCGTTCCGGGTTTGGACAGGATTTTGGGGGATTGAAAAATCACGCTGCGATAACCCTTTTCATTGCGCGTACCGCTTTAGTAAGAAAGGGCGATGAGCCTGTTACCATCCGCTTACCCGCGAAGGACGCATATGAGCGACATCATCACAGACAGATTGATCATCAGACCCTTTGTTGAAGCTGATGCCGCAGAACTATTCGAGTACATTTCCAACCCGCGCGTAAACTGCTTTATGGATGACAAAGTCACAACGCTGGAACAAGCGAAGGCAAAGGCCCGGAAACGTGCAAAGGATAAGACGTATCTTGCGGTCTGCCTGAAAGAAACAGGAGCCTTAATTGGTGAGCTGTTGCTTCATCACGATGGCCCGGAACAAGCAGACACCTATTCCGTCGGCTGGAACTTCAACGAAAAGGTTGAAGGCAAGGGATATGCCAGTGAAAGCGCACAAGCCTTGTTTGAGCATCTGTTCACACAGCGCGACGCAAGAAGGCTTTATGCCTATGTCGAGGACAACAATTTCAAATCGCAGAAGCTTTGCGAAAAACTTGGCATGCGCAAAGAGGCTTGCTTTGAGGAGTTTATTTCGTTTGTTAACAACCCGGACGGCACACCCAAATACGAAAATACTTTTTTTGTATGCCATTCTGAAAAAAGAATGGCTGCAATAACCCGTGCTACTCATCAGCTTCGGGCAGCCAGATCATGAATGTGGTGCCCTTTCCGGGTTTGCTTTCCACTTCAAGCCCGCCACCCTGTCGATCAATCAGGGTCTTCGTAATCGACAGACCAAGCCCCGTCCCTTCGCGCCGTTTGGTGGTATAGAACGGATCAAAGATACGGTTCAGCACCTCGGCATCCATACCCGATCCGGTATCGCGCACCGTGATCAGAATACCCGGCAGGCCATCGCGGTCCTGATCAATATCGGTCAGGGTCAGTGTCCCGCGCTCGGACATGGCATGCAGGGCATTGACCATCAGATTGACCAGAACCTGTTGCAACTCGGTCCGGTTCATCAGAACCAGCCGGGTTGAATGATGTTCGCGCACAACATTGATATCGGCCCGGCTAAGCAGATGGGCGACCAGCGGCATGCAATCGTCTATCACCTCGGCCACGCTGTGGCGTTCGACATATCCGGCATATTCTTCGGGCTTGGCGAATTGCAGGAGCTTGGTGACGATCAGATTGATGCGATTAACCTGTTCATCAATCAGGCGGAATTCGGTATCGCCCAATTTGGCATGTTCGCCCAACAAATCACGGAGAACATCCAGGTTGCCCTGAAGCACGGCCACCGGATTATTGATTTCATGCGCGACACCGGCGGTGATTTCACCAATGGCCGCAAGCTTTTCGGACATGATCAATTGCCGGGTGGTGGCTTCGAGCTGGCGATTGGCTTCGCGCAGCTCGCTGGTGCGGGCATCAACCCGTTCGTTCAGCTGATCGTTCCAGGCGCGCAGGCGTTTATCGCGTTCCTGCACCTGATCGAGAAGGTCATCAAGATGGTCAGCGACAAGGGCGATCTCGTCCTGCACCTGATCAATATTGGTTCTGGCCGACAGATCGCCGTTTTCGACCCGACCAATGGTATTGGCCATGCGTTCAAGCGGTTTGAAAATACCCCGTGCCCAGCGCAGGAAGATCGGCACAGACAGGGCTGCGACAAACAAAAACGCCCCGATCAGGATCAGCAGGCTTTCATATTTGGTCTGGGCAAACGGGGCTTCAAGAAACCCGACATAAAGCATACCAACCCGTTTGCCATAGCTGTCCTTGATCGGCTCATAAGCCGAGATATACCAGTCATTGACCACAAAGGCGCGATCAAGCCAGACTTGGCCATCTTCAAGAACAGTTTTGCGCACCGCACTGGAAACCCGCGTACCAAGGGCGCGACGATCGGCAAACAGGCGGACATTGGTGCTGACCCGCACATCATCAAGGAAAAGGGTCGCCGTCCCCTGACTGCCTTCGGGCAGGCTGCTTTGGCGATAGACAAGATCGTTGATCGTATCGATGAAAGCCAAATTCTGGTTGAGCAAAATACCCCCGACCAAGGCCGCATTTTGCCCGTTTGGCAATTCGACATGACTTGCCGAATGCACAACCATGCCCCGCGTTTCGGCATTGCGTGTCGAGGGCACGGCATTGGGCGTATCAATCAGATCGAGATGGGCGCGTTCGGCCAGATCGGGCGAAATCGCCGCCAAGTCATTGTTGCTGAAAATATCAATGCTGGTCATCGATTGCCCGCGCAAGGCACTGGCAATCACCGGCCAGTCGGCATTGGGTTGGTCTGAACCTGTGCCACCCGGCGCGGGTGACAGATAAAGGAAATCAAGGCCAAGCTTGCTTTGGCGTTCCGCAAGCAGCCCGTCGACCTCTGCAGCATCACCGTTGGCAAGCACTTCGCGAAAGGCAACCGATTGGCCAAGTGCCTGGATTTGTTCGCCGGTATTTTCAAGGATATGCGTGAAGTACTGATGGGCAATCGTCAGATCGCCACTGACCTTTGATGTTAGCAGTGCGTCGAATTTGGTATTCCACCGCACCATCATCACGCCAAGCAACAATGGCAAGATCACAAGCGTTGGCAAAAGCGCAATCGCCAGCAATTTGAAACGAACGGATCTTGTTCTTTTGGCGGGGGGCTTGGTGGCGCCCGACAATGACGCGTCGGTCATTCCTGTTCCCAGCTTGCGCATTTTCGATCAATGGTCTTGCGCGATACCCCCAACCGTCTGGCGGCTTCGTTGCGATTGCCACTGGTCTTGTGCAACATCGCCAGAATGTGACGACGTTCCATCTCGTCCAATGTTTCATCACGGTCAACCGGCGATCCCTGATCGGCAAGTTCATCGCGGAATTCCTCCGGGAACTTGCCAAGAATAAGTGTCCGTTCAATCAGGTTGCGCAATTCACGCACATTACCCGGCCAGTCATACCGTGTCAGTCCGGCGCGCACAGCCGCATCCATGGGCACAGCACGCACGCCAAGCTGCTTGGACAGTTTGGTCATAAACAGCTCCGCCAGTTCAAGGACATCATCCCCGCGGGCCGAAAGCGGTGGCATTTCGATATGCATGACATTGATGCGATAAAACAGATCAGCGCGGAAACGTCCGGCGTCGACTTCGGCCTCAAGATCGGCATTGGTGGCAAAGATAAAGCGCAAATCAACAGGTGCTTCGCGTTCTGAGCCTACCGGGCGGACACGGCGGCTCTCAATTGCGCGCAAAAGCTTGCTTTGGGTCGCCAACGACAACTCACCGACTTCGTCCAGAAACAGTGTTCCGCCCTGCGCATGCATGAAAAGCCCATCGCGTGCGGATTGCGCGCCGGTAAAGGCCCCTTTGACGTGACCAAACAATTCCGCCTCGATCATCTCAGACGGAATGGCGGCACAGTTAATCGGCACAAACGGCTTTTCAGCGCGATCAGAAAGCGCATGCAACGAACGTGCGGTGACTTCCTTTCCCGTGCCACTTTCCCCCGAAATCAGAATGGATGTCGGAAGGGGTGCCACGCGGGCGATGGTTTCACGGATTTCCTGAATTTGCGGCGAATAGCCTATCAGCTTGTCACGCAGCAACACGTGATCGGACGTGGCGCGCAATTCGTGGCGCAGCACATGGTTTTCACGGCGCAACCGCATGCGATCCAGACAGCGCGCCACCGCGTTCAAAATCTGGTTGGAGCGAAATGGCTTCAGGACAAAGTCGACCGCACCGGCACGCAGCGCCTTGATCGCGGTATCAAGATCGGCATAGGCCGTCATCAGGATGGCGTCAGAGAAAAAGCCGATTTCGCGCTGTTCGGTCAGCCATTCCACCCCGCTTTTGCCGGGCATGATGTTATCAAGGATGACGACATCAAAATGGTGCTGATCAAGAAGGGCTGTGGCTTCTTCGCAGTCGGCGGCTTCTTCGACGCGTTTGGCACGTGGCCCCAAGGTACGGACAAGGAAATTGCGCATGCCCGGTTCGTCATCGACGATCAGGATGGATGCCTTTTCAAGCCACGGCCCAAATTCGGGCCCCGGCCCGCCATGGCTT
>CEQZ01057180.1_pt1 | contig 14771 bp, 14 predicted proteins | sample 530941 | NCBI WGS metagenome assembly CEQZ01 (sample SAMEA2621107, study PRJEB7988) | marine metagenome | biome: marine biome (ENVO:00000447); feature: mesopelagic zone (ENVO:00000213); material: "saline water (ENVO:00002010), including plankton (ENVO:xxxxxxxx)" | depth 800 m | reverse complement strand
AGCTACCTTTGTCGTTAAAATCAAGACAAAGAGTCCCGCCATGATCCAGTGAATAATCCTCGGGAAAAACAGGTGGGAGGTCTCGAAATCGATTGAGACACTAAGCAGACTTGACAGACCTGATTCCATAACGGCTCCGGGCATAAGCAGCAGGGTATCCTGCTTACCATTGTTCTTTCTATAGCGGCTCACGCATAGGTGAGACACCCGCCGCCCACGCAGCGAGTGCCATACCCTTTACTGGATGTTGCTGATGATTTCTTCGTAGCGAGCCATCTTATCGGCGAGATACTCAGAGGCTTCATCAGAAGGCTTGAAGTTGGGGATAAAGAAAGCGTTCTTCTGAGTCTCCTGTATTTCACCTTCCGCATAGATATCCGCTAGCGCTTCATCGATTTGCTCAACAATCGCTGGATCCATGTCTTTGTTGTAGAGGAAGAAGAACTCCTTATCGAATGTAAAACTCTCGTCATCGCCCATTGTGACGTGCACGTTTGGCTCTACATACTCCAACAGTTGCTCACGAGACGTTTGGCCAAGCCCCTCTTCCGGAGCCTGTTCAATGGTATCTTGACGGGCCGTCAACCAGACAAAACGCATTGCTTTCTGATCGTCCTCAGGTAACCGCGTGTACTGCTCGTTAGCCTGCACGGTGCCATTAATCACATCGGCTTGGCCGTCAAAAAGTTGCTGGTTTTTGTCGGATTGAGAACCGGTATTGACAGCAACCAGGTTGTCTTCCTGCCCAGGATGCTCAATAGCGATGGCATTTTTCAGGGCACTGAAACCAATCTCCGATACGCCACCCGGCTGGATAGCGACCCGCACAGTCTCACCATTGCCTACTGCAGCAATGATGTCATCAAGGGTCTGGTAAGGTGAATCTTTAGGCACCAAGTAGGCATTGCCTGGGTTGATTGCAAGCGTTGGTCCGACGGTATATTTCTCAAAAATATCGTCGTAACCTTCTACGCCATACAGATGGCCAAGGTAGGACTGATCATGGAAGATCATCAGCGTATTGCCGCGAGAGTCCCGGTCAAGTGTGCGGAAAGCAGAGCTTGCGCCAACGGCATCTACCTTCATGTTGAGATCCAGCCTTTCAGCTAGCTCATCCACCACAATAGTAGAGTTTTGATACGTATCCCCGCCTGTGGACGTTGAACCGATGACAACACGAATATTGCCCCGCAATGGGCCATCTTGGGCCATGGCTACGCCAGCGCTGACACTCAATGCTGCTATCAGCGCTGCGGAACCGACACTTGTCATTAATTTATTAGAAACGATCATACTTTCACCTCTTTCGCTCGTTGTTAAATTGTTATAGCTCAGTGGTTTAACGAGTTGGCGCTTTATTACGATTAAACGCTTTCAATCAGTTTTTTAAGCTCCTCATTCCCTCTGTATACATGTATTGGTCACTGGGGTAGCAGACACCTTTGACGATACTAATAATCAAATACTATGTAATACATCATACAACATTGAAGATATGTAGACGTCCGGAATGGTGCAAGCAGAACCAGAAGAATTTAAACCAAAGTAGCAGGCCCAAAATTGCTATTAATAACGTTTAAATGACGTAAAGAAGACGCCATGTTTTTGAAAAAAAAGCCATTATTACACCTCAACCACCCAATCAGGCTTAAATAGCAGCGGATTGAACTCGTAGGGATAGCCACCGGGATTGGCAATGATACGCGTGCCATTCCGCAAAATATCCACGGGTTCGTGAACATGCCCATGCACCCATACATCCATATTGCCCATTAAATGAGGCAAATGGGAGGCAAACGCGGGGGATAACGCGTCGCCCAGATATTGATCAGGAATACAGTCATGCAGCGGAGCATGATGACTAATCACTACCTTAGGGCCAGCAAACGACTGGGACAGTTCTTTTTCGAGCCAAGCGAGTGCTTCAGCGTGTACCTGCTGGCTCGCCTGAGGTGTGAACGTAACGCCAGGCGAGGCTTGAACGATTTTAAAATCGGGCATGTAGCGCAGCGCCTTAGACTCAGTATCGGCGGGATTTTGAGTTGGGTCACCGGCGTATAACGCAAAGTCAGTCCATAGCGTAGTACCGTAAAAGCGTACGCCATTGAGGGTAATGGCACGATTATCCAGCAGTTCAATGTCGAGCCGCTCGGCTTCGAGTGCCAGCTCATCACGCAGCAGCGGCAGGCAGGTACCGTAGAACTCATGGTTGCCTGGCACATAGATAATTGGGGTGTCTGGAAACTGAAGGCGCGCCCAGGAAAGGCCTTCGCACTTACGGTGAATGTCCCCCGCCAGAACCACCACATCGGCCTCCACCTCCGGCAGCTCGCGGTTTCCGTCAAAAAATTCCAGGTGCAGGTCAGACAAAATACGCAGACGCATCGGGCTCTCCATAGCAAATACCTATTTAAACTACCTTAGCCAATCTTACCCAGCCTAGGGCACTTTGTCGCAGGGCATCGGTGTCACGCCAAGATATGCTGCACTGCAACAAAAATAGGCTATAATAACGATGTCGTCCCAATAGGAGGACCGCACAATGACTTTTTTAATAACCCCCCCTGCACGCGATAATGAAGTTCTAGAGTTCTGGAGCTTGAATGCTCAGTGGCATCGTGCCGCAGTTGAAGCGCTGAAAGCCTATTTAGGCTAATTCAGGTGCTTTTGCACCCTTTAGACCAAAGATAATCACCGAAGCCGGAATATTTTCCGGCTTTTTTATGGCTATGAAAACCTTTTCCATTCAACGACCTAATATCGTCATTTCAGCATTTGTAAGCCATGGCTTACGAAAAATGGCAAATCACCTACATCGTTAGGACTAGCCCTTCGCAAAAAAAGCTCTTAATATCTTACCGCAGCTAAATTGCTGCTTCGCACAACACAAGCTGTGTACAACGTGCGCTTTTACTGCATGAGTTTTTACAACATCATTTTTTTACAACAAGGTCTCAACAAATTTCTGCCCCCTGAAAGAGGAATAAACGCCATGCAACACTTAATCACCCCAGCACAAGCGTTGGAAGCTGATGTTATGGAAGTGTGGGCGAAACGCGCTCTGCAGCAGCGCGCGGCACTTGACGCTATTAAGGCTTATCTGCGTTAAGCATATAGAACCCGCATGCTGTTTCAGCTCCATACAACGCCTCGTTTACACGAGGCGTTTTTTTAGCCTTACAGCCAGATGATTTGGCAATTTCGGCCTTAAATCAAGCGGCGCTCCTCGTAAAGACGCATCGCTTTAATGTTTCCTACCGCTACGATTAATAACACTTTGTGCATTTTTAAAGCGGTAACAATCAGCGCAATGTCTAGCGAAGCATTGACTTTAAGTGCAACGTTTCGATGTTCTTAGCCAATCCCTATAAGTCAATTTTCGATAAGGTATGGAGTTACATAAAGGATTAGTCTAATATTAGTTCGGCTAATAAAGGCGCAATACTCAACGTGCAAACTCTTCTTGTTATGCACGTACATTGACGAAGGAACGGACGATGCAAAAACCTTTTTTGGTTCGCAAAACATCTTATGTATTAGGTTTAGCGGCGACTCTCGCTCTTAGCGGCTGTCAATCTGGCGCTGATCTCGGCGGCTTAATGTCTGCGGGCTCCAGCTTAGCCGGCGCTGCCACGATGTCGGATCAGCAAATGCAACAACTAGGCGATCAAACCATCGCTCAGCTTGATTCCCAGAACCACCTTGTTGCAGACGATAGCCAGTATGCACAACGCTTGGCCAAGTTAACCCAAGGCTGGGAAACAGTCGACGGCCATACGCTTGACTATAACGTTTATCGAATAGAAGAAATGAATGCTTTTGCGGTACCCAACGGATCCATTCGGCTGCATAGCGGGCTGATGGATGAGATGACCGACGATGAAGTGCGTTACGTTATCGCCCACGAGATCGGCCACGTCGCATTAGGACACTCCAAGCGTGCTTTCCAGGTTGCCTATGCGGCTTCCGCTGCACGTGAAGCAGCTGCGGCCAGCGGTAGCACTACCGCCGCCGCACTATCAAGCTCTGAGCTTGGTGACTTGGGCGAAAAACTGATCAATGCTCAGTTCTCTCAAAGCCAAGAGAGTGCAGCTGATGACTATGCCATTGAGCTAATGCAGCGCCACGACATGAATGCAGAGGCTTCAGTTGCAGCTCTACGTAAAATGGAAGCCAAATACGGCAACAACAGCAGCGTCTTCTCCAGCCACCCAGCCGCGGGTGACCGTGCAGAGCGCCTAGAAGCTTCGTTCCAGTAAAGCTCAGGCACCGGTACTCCTGCCAAGTTAGTCTTGATAATGAATGGCAGGAGTATTGGTTGCTAGGGTTTAAAGATTTTTTCTTACCCCCACTAAGCCCATTCGCCACCCTCTTCTTGCTGCTCGGAGAGTTGCGCTAGGTAAGTGCCCTGCAAGATATACATCCGCTTTACATCGCGGTACTTGCCATTGATAAAGAACTCCTGCACCAAGTGGCCCTCTTCTATAAAGCCACTCTCCTCGTAAAGATGAATCGCTTTAACGTTCTCCACCGCCACAATGAGGTATACCTTGTGCAGGTTTAAAATGGTAAACGAGTAATGCAGCGCTTGGCGAATTAACGTTCGGGCAAACCCTTTGCCCTGATGCTCTGGGGTAATAATGATTTGAAATTCGCCGCTGCGATGGATGTAGTCGATCTCAATCAGTTCTACCAGACCAATGGCATTTCCATGGCTATCTTCCGCGACAAAGCGCCGTTCGGCGTTGTCATGGATATGCTTGTTATACAGCTCCTCCAGCTCATCGAATGACTCGTAAGGCTCTTCAAACCAGTACGACATAATGCTCTGGTTGTTATTTAGTTCATGAACAAAGCGCAGGTCGTTGCGCTCCAGTGCACGCAAATAAAGTGTGTGGCCCATTGCCCGCTATCCTTATGAATATCCACTCAGGATACTCGTTTTAAGCTTGTTCGCTATCCGGTTCTTGCATTTAAGTTAGGCTATTTTGGCAGTCGCCTAAAGGAAAACAGCTCTGCCAAAGGGTGTTCTCTACCCTCTATAAGCGCTCGCAGCAGTTTGGCACCTATCATGCTATAGCTGATGCCGTTGCCGCCGTAGGCCATGGCAAAATGCACGCGTGAACCTAGGGCGTCATGCGGGCCGAAAAAAGGTAGGCCGTCGTCGGTTTCAGCAAAGGTGCCACCCCAAGAGAATGTTGGGTTGATATCGAGTTTAGGCCATAGCGTTTCTATTTTAGCTGTTAACCCTTCGGCCTTCTCTTCTACCCGCGCATCACGGCGCTTGGGAATATCTTCATCGTCGTCGTCTCCCCCTACGAGAAGTCGCCCATCACAGGTAGTGCGCATATATAGGTAGGGGCGCGATGATTCCCAAATCATCGTGTGGCGCAGTTTGCCCAATGCCTCTGGCGGTAGTGGGTCGGTGATCAGCGCATAGCTGCTGCGATTGACGGCCACCTTTTCTGGCAGCCAGGCTTGCGACTCATACCCTGCGGCCATCACCACGTACTGACAACGCAGCTTGGCACCATTAGCGAGCGTGAGCGTGACGCCTTGATAATCCGGCGTCATCGTCTCCATTTGTGTGCGGTCATATACTTCTCCTCCACGCTCGACCACCCTGGAAAACAGCTGATATGCCATGCGATAAGGATCAATAGTGGCGGCTAGCTGAGTAAGAATAGCGCCGGGTGCCTCAAAACCGTACTCCGCCAAAATAGCCTCGCGTTCAATCCACTCGGCTTCAAAACCGTGTTTTTGGCGCAGCGCCAACTCCTCCTGAAGCGATGCGACATCCTCTTCGCTACTGGCATAGTAAAGGCTTTGCTGACGCTCAAAGTCCACATCGCCCAGCCCTGCCGCCAGGGACTCAAGCTCGCCAATCGCCTCTGCACAGGCGCGGTAAGCACGCACTGCATCGGCTTCCCCGTAGCGCTCGGCTAGCTCTGTCATATGGGTGTCAATTTCGTACTGCAGCAAAGCAGTGCTGGCGGCTGAACTGCCCCACCCCACATCCCGGCGTTCAAGCACCACCACATGGTGACCGTTGCGGCTTAGCTCATCAGCAATCAATGCACCCGTAATACCGCCACCAATCACAACAACCTCGCATTGGTGATCGCGAGTCAGCTGAGGAAAGGTTTTCAACAGGCCATTTTTGACTGCCCAAAAGGGATAACCACTTTTCAGATCCATCTGTTTGCCTTTGCTTGAGAGACTTGCAGTATGCTGTTAACCATAGATGGTTCCCCAGAACTTGCTTGAGAAAACGCTTCCGAGTGATTACTCCACACAATAAAGGAGATGCGCATGATTGATTTACGCAGTGATACGGTGACCCGTCCGACCTCTGCCATGAAAGACGCCATGATGGCCGCCCCGGTTGGCGATGATGTGTGGGGCGATGACCCAACGGTCAACGCGTTTCAAGCAAATCTGGCCGAGCAGGCAGGCAAAGACGCGGCGCTGCTGTTTCCTAGCGGCACACAAAGCAACCTAGTGGCGCTAATGGCCCATTGCGAGCGTGGCGATGAGTACATTGTTGGGCAGTCGGCCCACACTTATCGTTATGAAGGCGGTGGCGCAGCGGTGTTAGGCAGCATTCAGCCACAGCCTATTGAGAATGACGCCGATGGCACGCTGCCACTGGAAAAAATCAGTGCCGCGATTAAAGCCGACGATTTTCACTTTGCGCGTACTAAGCTGCTGGCATTAGAAAACACCATTGGCGGCAAAGTGCTGTCCACAGACTACGTTTTAAGAGCCACTGAGCTTGCCCGCGAGCGTGGCCTGGCAACGCATTTAGACGGCGCGCGCTTATTCAATGCCGCTGTCGCAACCGACACCTCGCTCAAGCAGCTCTGCCTGCCGTTCGATAGCGTGTCGCTGTGCTTCTCAAAAGGCCTGGGTACGCCATTAGGGTCGGCACTGGTGGGCTCACAAGCATTGATCGACCGCGCTCGGCGCTGGCGTAAAGTTGTGGGTGGTGGCATGCGCCAGTCAGGCATTATCGCCGCCGCCTGCCAGTATGCGTTAGATAATCACGTGGCGGACTTAGCTGACGACCACCGTCGTGCAGAGCGCCTTGCAGGGGGCTTAGCAAAGCTGCCAGGGGTCGAGATCACTGCTCAAGCAACTAATATGGTGTTCGCGCATTTCCCCGATGAGCATGTAAAGCCACTCTCCGCCTGGCTAAAAGAGCACGGCATATTGATTGAGCTGCTTTACGCTACGCGGTTCGTTACGCATCGCGATGTTAATGACGCGGATATCGACAAAGTCATCGCGGTGATGGAGGCCTATTTTAGTCGCCATTAAAAACGAGTCGTCATTAACCAGTAAATAGCTTAGCTAAGAGATGACGCCCCTAAAGCAAGATGCACGGCGATGCCTGCCATCATCAAGCCAATCAGGCCATCGATAATGCGCCATGCGATGGGTTTTGAAAGCCAAGGCGAAAGCGCAGCGCCGCCCCAGGCCAGCAGGCTGAACCAGAGGACGGAGGCAGTCGAGGCTCCCGCCACAAAAACACCGGCGCTCTCCTGCTGGGAGCCAATGGCGGGTATCAGCAGCAGCGTATCCAGATATACCTGGGGGTTAAGCACGGTGACGGCAAGAGTGGCGAAAATCACTTTGGTTAAGCTGCGCGCTTTTCCGGCTTCAGCGCTTAACCCTTGCCGTCCGCTACAGGCTCTAAATAATGCCTGGGCCGCCAGCCAGCTTAAAAACACTACGCCTATCCAGCGCATAGCCTCCAACGCACTGGGCATCGTCAGCAGAAAAGCACTTACTCCAAACATCCCCGCAGTGAGCAGTATAATATCCGCACTCATGCACAGACCTGCCGACCACCAGTGGTACTCACGACGAATAGCCAGCCCTAGGATGTAGGCGTTTTGCGCCCCAATCGCCATGATAATTCCGCCGCACACCACCAGCCCGGTAATATAACTTTCCCACATTGCCCTGCCCTCATTGCCGGAATTAGCGTCGCGTTAATCAAACAACGCACTCATAAAACATCGCGCTAAGATAACGGGTAGTCTTGATAACTAAAAATCATCCTGCTAATGGGGTATTAATTTTTCTTATAAGAGGCCATTGATTGGATTTAGTAAAAAAGCATGAAAATTCTAGACGACTCCCCAACACTCCCTGGGAGCATAAGAGTTAGCGGTGACGCTTTGCTTGACAATTCTCAGGTTTCAAAGGGCAGGCGCCGCACAGCGGCTCATCTGGGAGGCGATACTTGATACAGCACAAGCGTCGTACGCGATTGGGAGTATCGCCACCCAATTCAAGATAACGCACTGGTTGATAGAGTGGATTACGCCGCCCATCCGGTAACATGGGTGTATCAAGAAAGCGAAGTAGCGGTTCACCGGCATTGAGAAAAGCTGAATGTCGCGAACAAGACTGGCCCAAAATTTCCACGTAATGGCCAAGATTACTCCAGTACACTTTGGGTGAAAGCCCCGATAGCTCAGCTAGCACATCGACTAACGGAGCGCACAGCCCCTCAAAAAGCGGCGCAAAGCGTTCATGAAGAGCCTGAGATGCCAGAGGTTGCCCTCCATCACGTAGCCACAGCCGTTTCACTTGGCTTCGCTCACCCAGTTCCACTCGCAACTGATCTGGCTGTAACGGAAACCCTTGCCCCAATAGGAGGTTAGCTACCAATGTAGGCGACGATACCAAACTAAAAAAATGCTTTGACCATATTGATGCTGCAGCCTTGCAATCGGCACTTTCGCCATAACTTGCAGTATGCTGTCGCAGCAACCTATCCATAGTTTTACGTTTAAAGAGCGCCGTGATCGGAAGCGTCGCAGCATCCGGTCGGCCAAAACCAGGTGCCTTCATTTTATCCATGGGCGGTTGGCGATAGAGCGCCAAAAGGGCCTCAATCGGATCACCAAGCCGAATGGAGTCTTCATTCATTTCCATCATCGACACTCCTGCTGGCTTACCAAAGAATCGTTAGTCACGCATGGACTACTGATCTGTTCACCGACCTCATCAGCGGCTAAGGCATTAACCAAGGATTCGGCGACCCCTAGAGCAGAAGGAAGAGCACCGAAATGGTTAAAGGTCGCCGGTAGGAAAATGACATCACCGCGTTTTATAATGGGCAAATGTTGCCACATACCATTTGCAGCGAATTGCTCACGACTGGGATTATTAGAGTAAGGACTTTCTAATATTACTAAGCGAGCATTGATATCCACTAAGGAGTCGATACTAACCATTGTGATTCCAAAGTGACTCTCAGGGCCTTGCCAAGCATTTGACAGCCCCAGCTGTTCAAGGGAACCTTGGAAAAGACTGTTACGACCAAACACCCTGGCATGTTTATGATCCATCAAGCGAACAATCAATAAAGGTGGGATTTGATCACCAGCTATCCTGCTTCTCAATGATTGGAAATGCGACTCGGTTTCTTTAATCATGTCCTCCGCAAGATCCGTAGATCCGATGGCCTCTCCCACCCGTCTTGTGAAAGAGATCATTCGTTGCCAGCTACTTGCTCCGCTTTCTGAGTTATAAGGAGCTAGGCTTTTTACCTTGGCAATACCTGACAGTCGAGGGACTATGTGCGTGAATTCCGGCGATGTCAGAACCAGCTCGGGTGAGACTTGATCAAGAAGTTCAAGGTTGGGCTGGATAATGGTTCCGAGATTGATGGCTTGCGCCGCTCCCTCTAGAGTGGAGTATGGAGTGTCCGGATCTATGACGGCGCTAGGTACTATTCCCATCGACAATAATGTTTCAGTACAGCGATAATCAAGAGAACCAATGGAGCGTATGTCACGGGAAGCAATTGCCAAGTCAGGAATAGAAAGTGCAAGGCACGCAGTTGGGATCATTATTACCATGCAGCGATATAGAAGCATACGTACAATACAGATACGGAGCATGACAGTCCTTGCTTGATCTTAGTAAAGCAACTGTAGTCTTTATGCTGCTGAAAGCGGCCTATCTAAGCCCATCAAGGGTAGGCACCACTTATTGTTATAGCAGCAATATCTAAGAATTATTAATGACTCACCACCCCGCCGCCATCAGCGGGGTAGCGACTTAAAACTAAAATTCCATAGTTGCAGACAGCACCACACTTCTTGGCTCGCTGAGGCGAAGCCTTCCGCCGCTCCCACCAGCAGATTCCCAGTAATCCTTACCTAAGAGATTATTTACATTAGCTCTCACTATTATAGGTTGATCATCAAATTGGTAACCTGCCCCAATATCCCAACGTGTCCACCCTGGAATCTCTTGAGCGTTGCTGGCATCAATATATTGCGAACTGCTGCTAACTACACTTGAATTTAGAGACAATCCTGAAATAGGGGCATCCCACTCAACGCTAATATTACCTATCCATCGTGAAATTCCCGGCGCTTGATTACCGTCATTAACGCCATCTTGTGTTTCAGTTAGAGTTGGCTGTAGATAAGCTATACCACCTAAAAGTTTTAAGGTTGATGTGGGTTGGCCAAAGACATTTATTTCGACGCCACGATTACGCTGCTCACCATCTTGAGTCGATATAAATGCTCCATCAGTGGAGCCTGGAAGAGTGATTGTGCTCGGCTGTCGAATCTCGAAGGCGCTCACGGATCCCCCAAATTTGCCATGATCTAGTTTTACACCCGCTTCTAGTTGTTGAGTTTTGGATGGAGGAAATGTCTCACCAGCATTTTCTGCTGTCGCTGGGGCAGTATAACCGAGATCAAGTCCTTCAATATAATTACCATAGATGGAAATGTTGTCAGTGGGTTTTACCGTTACTCCTACTGCGGGTGCTATAGCACTCTCATCATAAAGAGAAGTTCTACTTCCATTTTCAGTGTCAAAATTCTCAATTTTTACATTCTGATGACGCGCACCTAATGTAATAAGTAACTGCTCATCAAACAATCCCACTACGTTTGCTGCTGCTATAGATGTTAACTCTCTTTCAAATGACTTTGGGATATCTCTGGAGAGCTCGAATTGATTAGGAAGAGCAATCACACCCACACTGTGAAGGCTGGAAAGGCTTACATCGCTGCTCTCGTATAGATACCCACCTTCCTCCCTTAGCTTCGAGACGTTTATATTGAAGTTATGGGTAATATCACCCGTTGTTACAAGACCACGAACCCCTGATGTGGCACTCCTTGTGTCAACATAATCCGGATAATAAACGGGAAATGAGGCCAAAGGGTTTGGCGCATCTATCAGTGCATGGTTGGTTCTAAGATTGTAGCGCGTATTGTTACGCCCCCCTAATCCACCATAAAAAGTCCAATTAGAAGATAGGTCATATTCACCTTGGATAGCGGCATAAGTATCCTCGTTCTCTATTTCTTCCCATGATTGCGCTGTTTGCTTGCTTGCATCGGGTGCAGAAGGGACTTCTACTCCTTGTCGGAGCTGAAGCCCTGAGCCAAAGCCGCTCCCAGCATCTGTTCTATCTTTTTGATAGCCTAGGTCAGCCGATAAACGATAGTTATCCTCTTGGTAATCAAGGCCAAGACTAGCAACGCCTAACGTTGAGGATTGACCATCGACCTCCGTATCCCCTTCTCTGAAGACCCCATTAAAACGTACGCCAAGTTGATTGGACTCTCCAAATCGGCGGCCAGTGTCTATGTGAGTGCCTAACTGAGAGTCGCTTTGATAAACGGCTGCGATTTTTGTCAGAGGAGTATCGCTTGCTCGCTTAGGGACAATATTGATTGCGCCACCAACTCTGCCACCGGGTGAGACTCCGCCCAATAAGGTGTTGGGCCCTTTAATGATCTCCACACGCTCTACGGTTTCCATGGATATAGTGTTTAGCGGCATCACACCATAGAGACCATTAAGAGAAATATCACTGTTGAAGAGAGTGAAGCCACGAATTTGAAAGGTATCACCTCCCGTGTTGGTGCCTCTTCCGCGCGTGCTAATCTGGATTGAGGGATCATTATCAGTAAGATCGGCTATGCTTCTGGCTTGCTGGCTTTCAATGAGCTCGGAGGTATAACTGGTGATGTTAAAGGGCGTATCCATGATGTCCATGTTGCCCAGCAAACCAAGGCGCCCGCCAGTTGCCACTTGCCCACCAAAATAAGTAACGGGTAAGGCTTGGCTTGAAAATCGAGAGCCTGTGACTTCCATTAATGATAGTTCCACATCCGTTGCCTGCTCTTCCAACCGATAACTACCCTCAGCGCTGCGCACTGGTACAAGGCCGGTACCTGCCAACAAGCGCTCCAAACCTTCGTTTACTCCATAGTTGCCCTGCAGCCCAACGGTCTGCTTGCCAGCGGTCAAAGTGGCATCGAAGGCAATCTCGATGCCTGCGCTGACCGCGAAACGATTTAAAGCCGTATCGAGCTGTCCTGCTTCAATGGAATAGCGTTGCTGAGCGGCGGCACTCTGCCCTGCTGCTTGCTGGGCAAGCGACGTTGCGGGTAGGCCAGCCAAACAACTGGCGAGCAGACCGTATTTAATAGCTTGCGGAATGGCACGGGCCAAAGGCGTTCGAATAAAGCGTGAGTGCGCTTGCTGCGTCGTCATGAAGATCCCCGTTGATTTTTATGTCTACATCTTCTATTCCGAACGAGAACGAGAATCCCTCAATGTTTTCTGAAATTTTTCTTTCTAGCTTTCGTTAGTGTTACGCGACGCGACCGTAACCCATAATGGCGTTCGGTAGACCACCTTTAACGACAGCGCATCGGCCAGGCTGGCCAGAGCGCGATCGGTATCTTGCAACGAGAACACCCCGCTCACCCGTCGGTCGGCCACCTCTGGTGCGCAGCGCACCACGCCATGGCGATAGCGGCTCAATATTTCGACCACGTCAGCAACCCGCATGCTCTCGGCCACCAGCCGCCCCTGAAAGCGGGCCTCTCCAGCAGGTTCCAAGGGCTCAGGTGTCGATACCTCATCGGCGCTCATATCAGCCTGCTGGCCAGCATCCAGCGTCGTCCGCTCATCACATCCACGCCGCTCAAGGGCCACTCGTCCCTCATAAACGGCCACTTGGGTGCTGTCAGTATGCTGCTGCACGCTGAAGCGGGTTCCCAGCGGATAAGAAAGCCCTTCCTGGGTCATAACGCTGAACGCCCGGGCGTCCGGTGTTTTTGCCGTGGTAATCAGCACTCCGCCACGTAGCAGGTGGAGTCGCCGCTGGTGGGCATCGAACCTTACGTCGATGGCGGTATCGGTATCTAACACCAGATGCGTACCATCGCTCAGCGTCACTTCGCGGCTCTCGCCAATACCGGTGGCGTAGTCGGCGAACTGGCGCTGCCACTGGGGCGTGCGCGGTAGCCCAAACCCCAGCCCGCCCAACAATACAGCCAGGCCGCCCCACTGCAGCAAACCCCGCCGCGAAACGGCTTGGGAAGACGAAAACAGCTCGCTACGGGCAGCGTGACGCGGCAGCGCAGCTAACCGGCCATCAATCGCCTGCAACTGCTGCCAGGCGCGCTCATGTTCCGGCGATGCTTGTCGCCAGGCCAGGCAAGCCTCGCGCTGGGCCTCGCTGATGTCGTCGCTCCATAGGCGCGCCATCCACAGGCTGGCCTGCTCTAGAACGGCAGGATCGATGGTCTCTTGAGAGGTGTCGGCGGACGTGCGGCTCATGGTATTCACTTAGGGTTGAGATTCACTTATCGCGCGGTGGCAGGTCAGCAGCGCCCGGGCGATATATTTCTCTACCGAAGAGACCGAGACACTCAGCGACTCGGCGATGTCTTGATAGCTCAGGCCGTCCAGGCGACACATAAGGAAGGCCCGGCGAGGCTTGTCGGGAAGCTCATGGAGCAGCGTATCGATCTCTACCAGCGCCTCGATAGTGAGTGCTTGCTCCTCGGGAGAAGGCGCGTGTGACTCAGGAAGCAGGCTGAGGGTTTCCAAATAGGCGGTTTCGATTCGCCGACGGCGGTAATGGTCGACGACCAAGCCTTTGGCGATCTGGGTCAGAAAACGACGTGACTGTTCGGGCGCGGGTGTAGTGCCCCGCACCAGTATGCGTAGGTAGGTATCGTGCGCGAGATCGGCTGCGGTATGGGAACAGCCCAGCTTGGCGCTCAACCAGCGCCGCAGCCAGCTATGATGATTGTGATAGAGGGCGTCGAAAGGAACCTCGTTTCCGCCCTGTTGCTTTATCGATAACATCGCCCGCTGCCATTGATCGCCCGTGCCAAATGCCCAAAAAAAAGGGGCAAAACCAGACGCAAACAATAAGTGATAATACTTATCATTACAAATAATATGGTGATGTAAAGCACCTGCAGATGACAGATCGGTGCTAGGGGGTGGTTGGCTCCTCAAGTGCTTCGACAAGAGCGTCGGCAAAGCGGAGGGCGGAAGGGTGAACGCCACCAATCCAAAAAGTAGATGGCAAAACCACAAAGTCTCCCCGCTGAACGCTAGGAAGGTAACGCCACATACCGCTATTTTCGATATTGTTTTCTATACCTATGGGGAATGCACTTTCCATAACGACTAATCTCGCGTCTTCGAGATGAACATCGAAGAGCTCTCTGATACTTACTAGTGAGCGCCCCCATGTATCAGTATCTCTTTTCCACGCATTTTGAAGGCCTAACCGATCTAGAGCTCCCTGAAACACACTTCTATCACCATATACTCGCACGTATTGTTCAGTTATGAACTGCACAACTAATAAGGGTGGCTGTGGCTCCAAATCATCTTTCAGCGATGCTAAGTGAGATTGAGTATTTTTAAGGTTCTTCGTCACTTCATGTGGATTTAGCCTGATCGAACAG
>CEQZ01004309.1_pt1 | contig 14992 bp, 9 predicted proteins | sample 530941 | NCBI WGS metagenome assembly CEQZ01 (sample SAMEA2621107, study PRJEB7988) | marine metagenome | biome: marine biome (ENVO:00000447); feature: mesopelagic zone (ENVO:00000213); material: "saline water (ENVO:00002010), including plankton (ENVO:xxxxxxxx)" | depth 800 m | reverse complement strand
GTATTCTGGGCCACCGCGGCAAAAGGCCCCCGCCATTTAAAGCGGGGACTTTCTATCAATCGTACCAATAGAAGTTATCTGCGGTAAGAGCCTCTATACCCGCCAGATTGATTTCCATATCGTTGTCATCCAGAGCGCGATCCCCGTTAACATCAACGTAAAGAACGTTCTCTTCTGCGTCGAGAACGGCGTTAAAATGCATCATATGACTGCGATCTTCTGTAGGAGTTGTCTCGAAGAGCTGTAGTTTTTCTAGAACTGCAGCATAACCCTCAGCTTCACCTAAGTAATTGACAATGGAATAGAACCCCAACACGTCTTCCTCTGCGTCAAAGTCAAGAATGATATCTGCGTTAGCAGAATTACTATCACTGGCTTCAGTAAAGAGAAAAATATCTGCGCCTTCGCCGCCTGTCATCGTATCCGCGCCACCACGACCTACAAGAGTGTCCGTATAGCCGGGCTGGACGTAGTCTGTCCCGATGAGAGTGTCTTCTTCATCGCTACCGCTAAGGTAAACTCTTCCGTTGAAGCCAGACGCATCGATCGTTGCAGCAACAGCCGTATCGATATCCGCGTAAGACGGCTCAACGTAATACGGGTAAGGTGCCGCATCGATAAGCTCGTAAGGGGGAAGGTTAATAAGGTGACCCCCTCCAGTAATCTCTACTGTTTCAAAGGGAAGATTCCATAGAGAGAAGTACTGCGACCCCATGAAGAAGGGGCTAAGATGGATCTCTGCCGTCTCTATACTAGAAATGGAAAACTGGTCGAAATTCAGTCGATTGGTGTACCCTCTATCTAGAGGTTCCGGAACGATTTCCAGATTAGGAGGGGCATCCGCCATTGCGATGAGCGGACCGCCTTCTATCCCGTCAAGGTTGACGCCGACCGTTAGCTTCAAGACGTCGTTGCCTCCCTTGCCGTTCAATACGTCACCGTCCTGTAGGGTGCCAGGCGCTGCAATAAAGGTGTCGCCAGCGGCACCCCCTTCGAGGACTTCACCTTGTTCATATGAGAGGTACAAGATTTGAGGCGTAGCCAATACAGGCAGGGGTTCTGGCACATCAACCACACCTGCTACATAGACTTCAGTCTGTTCTTTGGCGCGGGCTACAGATGCTTGCCACTGATCAATATCATCAAGGACCGTTTTGGCTGCAGCCATTGCCTCGGCGTCAAATGTGAAGCCTCCTTTCTTTTCCGGGACACTTATGGTCCAGTGGAAAGCGACCTCGATTTTATTTTCTACGATCGTGGCGTCGCTCCCTCGCGCGCCAAGAAGAATGGCCTCGATCATGTCGCCGACAGAGACAGCGCCTGTCGTTAGAGCATCGTACCAGAAGCCAAGCCCCGCAGCTTCGGGAGCCCGGTTAAACAGGTTTTGGTAGATACTGGAGATGAAATCTAAGGGTGAGGAGCTGCTCGGATTTGCCAAATATGGATAGAGGCTTTTTGCTTCGTTAGACTGCGCGAAGTCTTGTGCGATGGTTGTAATGTCTCGGCCGCTATCGACTTGCTTGATCCAAAATTGGAGGCCTTCTGGGTCAGGAGACCGGCCAAAATAACTGACATAGAGCCCTGTAAGAGTATTAATCTGCGCCTGCGTAGCCATACTTACCTCTAAAAAAGAACGTTATGGCCAGAAATGGCCTCATTTATTCTATCATAGGTTCAGACCGGGCAAAGATTTCTTATAAGAAAAATGACGTAAAAAAGGCATTGCGGGGAGGCGTAAATGAGCTGACCTTGGCGGCGTTAGGCTAAGCAGCTAAAATTCTCCACCTAATTTCGGGAGAGGGGGGATGTGTAGTGCCTCTCTACCCCAGAAAAAGACCTCCACTACTATCAGCAGAGATCTTCTATTAATCAAGACAGTGATGGGGCGACAGTTTCAGCTACTGCTGCGGCTCAACCTTCGCCAATTTGTCTCGCAAGGCGGGGCCTAGGCATTCCAGGCTATGTGAACGAACGCCAGCTCTGCCTGCAGATTGGCAATCTTCCTATTAACGCCTTTCAGCTCGCTCAGCTGCGCCTTGGCGGCCTCTGATCGGGCAGAGATCAAGTCGCCGTTGGCCGTTCAGGATTCTTTCGGCAGCTTGCTCTGCAAGTCGCGAATATAGGCATTCCGTGCCGTCTTCATAATCGCCATTTCCTGCTGTAGCTGGGCGATCTTTTGATCGACGACCTGGACATTGGTAATCTGTGCCTTGGCATCCTCGGACAGTGTTTCAGTGTCATATTCGCGACCATCAATGTTCAACTTAGCCATAAGTTTCTCCGTCGATTTGTAAGTTTGAAAAAGAAAGATCGGCCCCGAAGGGCCGATCCAAATGCTTAGTCCAGGTTGGCTGGCTTAGACGAAGGCGAAGTTGTCTGCGGACAGATCGGTCACACCGGCCAACTCGATGGCCATGTCGTTGTTGTCCAACTGACCGTCGGCATTCACATCCCAGTAGAGAGTGTTGGTCGACGTGTCGAGAACAGCCAACGAGTCCGTTCCTCCTGCCTGCAGAGTGGTCAGCACCGCACCGTAGCCATTTGCCTCACCGGCATAAGACGATGTGCCAGTTGCCACAACTCCGGAGAAGTCCAGGATGTCGTTGATAACGTCATCAGCATCCACAACTGTGTCGCTGTTGATGTCATCTGTCGACTGAACAGCGACCTGGAAGCCAGTGATCGTGTCGACGTTTACGCCCTGCGATTCTGCTACACCGTTGAAGACGATGGTGTCGACATCGTCTTCGGTCACACCGTCACCGAGGGTGATGTCGTCTCCACCGAGACCACCGGTCACTGTGTTGCCGCCGTTGCCAACACTGATCGTGTCAGCGAAGTCGGAACCAACTACGACGTCAGCACCAGCACCTGTGGTGATTGTGACAGCTTGAGCCGCAGTCGAGAGATCGATGTCCAGACCAGCATCAAAGCCCGCTGCATCAACTGTTTCGATATCCGTCAGGCTTGTTGCAGCACCCATGACCAACTCGGTTTCACCCGAGATGTTCAATGCTGTCGTGCCGTCAGCAATCAGATCGACTGTGTTGGCGCCAGGTGTGGTTTCGTCAGCGTCAGTTGCAGCGGATGTCAGATTGATGGTTTCGACATCTGCGACGGTGAGACCGTTCAGAGTAATACCATCTTCACCTTCGACAACCAGGTTCAGGCTGTCTGCAGTGCCAGCAGCCGCATCTTCTACGATGATTGCATAGTCGGTTGTGCCATCATCAGTTGCGGTGACAGTTGCATCTGTCTCTACAGTCAGATCACCACCTGTGGTGTAGCCGTCGATAGTCACATCGTTGAAGCCAAGAGTGGTCGCGTCGATGCTCTGGCCTGCAACAGCAGTCAACGACAGGCGCTCGAAGTTGACGATCGCGTCGCTGAAGTCCGTCACATCGGCGTTCAGCAGAGCCTGCGAGGCAACAAGATCATCGGTATCGATTTCGAAGGTGTCGACCCCGTCACCACCATCCAGAACTTGGATGAAGGCATCTGAGTCAGCGTTCAGTTCAAACTCGTTCAACAGTGTGATCGTGTCGTCACCAGAACCAGCCGTTGCGACGGTCGCAAATGTAGCGCTGGAACCAACGCCCAGATCAAGGTTGCCGGTTGCGGTACCTGCATTGACCGTCAGACCTTCGTTGTCGCCCAAAACGTCAAAGGTAACGTCGCCGGCACCAGAGATGTTGAAGGTAACCTCTTGATCGTCTGCAACATCCCAAACACCATTTCCAACAATCATGTTAGCATTGGCAACAATGTTGATGGTCTGTGCGGCGTCAACATCCGAGTAGCTGTCGATTGCACCGAAGTCAGCATCGCCGTCGATATTCAGGTTGAGGGTCTCAAATTCGTCGAAGTCAAAGAAGTTCGAACCATCGGTATCAGCCAAGCCACCACTTGCAACATTTACAGTCACGGTATCGCTGTCGCTGCTTACACCGGAAGTCGAAGTATCCAAGTCGACATCCAAACCATCGACATTGTCGAGGTTGAAGATGACGTTTACGACGTCAGCAACGTCAGCCGTCGCGCCGTTGTAAACATCCAGTTCGATGTCGCTATAGTCATCCGGAGTTTCAACATTCGTCACGTTATACGTCACGTTGATTACAGCATTATCTGCCTGCATTTCGATTTCATCATAAGAATCGAAACCCTCGTCATCACCATCACCATCGATAGAAGTGAAGTTCTCGAAGGTGTTGGTCAGATTGAATTCTGTAGCGACCGAGAATTCATTGTAGTTGTCGAAATCGACGTAATTGTCATTCGTCACGCGATCAACGTTCGAAATGGTGTTGCTCTGAGAGACGGCCCCCGTCAGGGTGCTGATGGTATCATCATCGTTACGATAAATGGTTTGGCCATCGGCAATAATGTTAGTGGCGACGAGGTCGGTGTCGGCGCGCATGTTGTCGAGGTAGAGACCGTTGCTCATCTCTGTATCAGCGTAATCAACCGTGAGCGTTTCAATCATCTTGTTGTTGATGTTGAAGTCTTGGCTGCCCGTGTCGGGGTCAATGTTGATGACGGTTACGTTTTCAACGTTGGTGATTGTGCGGCCAGCCAACGTAAGGTCTTGGTTCTCGTTAGCAATGCTCAGAGTGTCCACACCGGCACCACCATCGACGTTGTCGCCGACATTCCAGGTGGCGTTATTGGCGGCAAATGTGTCATTTGCTTCGGCGCCTGCGAGGACGTCGAGACCTGCGGTGAGCGTGAAGGTGTCGCCGAGGTTGGCTGTGCCAGACAGGAAGGCATCTGTTTCAGCTTTGGCGGCGGCAACGGTTGCAGGGTCGTTTGTGACGTCATCGATCGCATCGACTGCGGCAGATTTAGCGGCAGCATCGAATTCGAAGCCGGGTGTGTTGCCTGCGTCGACGGCGAAATCCAGACCAACTTCGATTTTATTGTCGCGCGTTGTTTTGTCGAAGGTGGGGGGTGTTGCGTCGGGCGCATCAACGGCACCGTTGATGATCGCTTCGATCATGTCGGCTACGGAGACAGACCCCGCGGCAAGTACACCGGACCAGAAGTCCAGACCAGCTTGGTCAGGGGCGCGGTTGAACAGGTTCTGGTAGATGCTGGTGATGAAGGTCGAAGGCGACGCCACATCAGGTGCTGTCAGGTAAGGATACAGCGCGGTTGCTTCCGAAGAGGACGCGAAATCCGCAGCAATCGTGTTAAACTCGCGACCGCCATCGATCTGATCGATCCAGAACTGGAGGCCTGCGGGATCGGGGGCGCGGTTAAAATAGCCGGCGTAAAGCGCGACGAGATCGTTAATTTGTTCAGATGTTGCCATGGTTTTTGCTTCCTGCTTAATAAGCTTACACGATGATCTTTTCACGAGCGACCGCGCGGCAAAAATTTTCCGAAGTCGGCATTGTCGCCAGATCGCGGAGTGATCGCTAGGATTGGATTACCAAATCCGCCACCTTCGGGCAAGCTTTATGTCCAGTAAAAAGTATACCATCTTTTTTCAGAAGATGTTATAAATACAAACAGGCTCAGATCTGACCGAACTCAAGTCGGTGGCCTCAAACCTATAGCTGCAACACTTCTGGTTCAGCCCCGACTTTAACTGGGGCTGCGCCGCGAACAGGAAGCCTCATAGTATGGCACATGATAAGATGACCCCCGCTGTCTCGCGCGATAAAGATGCCCGCGCTGAGTTGGGTAGCTGGCTGAAGACCTTACGTGAAGCCCAAGGCCTATCGCAGCGTCAGCTCGCGGATACGCTTGATCTGGATTATTACACCTTTATTTCACAGCTCGAAACGGGACGCGGTAAAATCCCAAGTGCGCGGTACCGCGATTGGGCGAAGGCCCTCGAACAAGAGCCTAAAGCCTTCATGACTATTCTGTTGAGCTATTATGAGCCAGAAGCCTATGAGATGCTCTTCGGCGACACTTAAAAAAGATTAACGCTTCGACCTATCGGCCGCAGTCAACACCGTAAGACGCTTTTGCAGATCGGGGTGTAGACTACGCGCTTTTTGCCGCTCAGAACTCAAGCGCAAGGCCAGATCTCGCCCGGCTTGATCTGCGGTTTCTTCAGCCCAGGCGATAATGTTTTTCGCATAGGAGGCAGGGGCGTGATGCGCTTCAAAATAGGCCCGACCTGCAGCGCCAATCTCATCCCCTGCGCGGCGATCCGCGGCAAGCTTCAAAAAAAGTGCCTGCAGTTGGGCGATCTCGTTGTCCGTGTCGACAGAATAGACCACGTCTTCGGGTAATCCAGCATACCAGCCTTCCCGAGTAACAACCGACGGTGCCCCTGCATTCCAGATACGCAGCTGACTGCCCGAAGCTTCCCCCATACTGGGGTGGCGTAGGTTTAGCACCAGATGGGCCTGGCGCAGGGCATCATCCAAGACTGGCTCTGAGACAAAACCGTGCAGATGTACCCGATCGACTAAGTTCAACTGGGTGAGCTTGTCATATATGATATCCGAATTCCAAATCTTGCCCATTACATCTAGCCGGTAGTCGAACCCTTCCGGCATTTGTGCCAAAGCCTCCAAAATCTGCTCAAGCCGCCGGTTTGGCCCAATCCAACCAAATTGCAAAAGTCGCAGTGGTCCGCTTGAGGTGCGGCGCGGTAACGGCACCGGACCAAGTTCGAAGGGCAGGGGCAGGGCCTGAACGGGCAGCTGCGGTAGCCGCGCCTGCACCGCATGATGGGCCATCTCAGTATGCGTGAGCACGCCCAGTGCCTTTCCCAGAACCAGCTCAAAGCCCGGCAGACTGGCAGATATAGCAGAACCTTTTTCTGTTCGGCTCAGACACGCTTGGCCTAGGTGCTGACCATCGGCCCCATACCACTTTTCCATACCAGCCAAATAGCTCGGCGCATCCCATTCGTTTTGCTCAATCGCTTCGATCATCAGTTCCTGGATCGCGAGATCATGCAGCACTACAAGCGTGGGAATGCGCTGTGCCAGGCGCAAGAAACCCGCGTGAAAGACCCAGGAATTTCCGATATGCAAAAAGAGCATTTCTGGCCCTGACCCGCGGCTCATGGCCGCAAAGTCCCGCGGCATAACCGTATCCGGGTCAAAATGTTTGACCGTTGCGTGGCGCTCTAGGGTCGGATCCCACTCCCGCGCATCGGTCCAAAGAACAACCTCGGCCTCAGCGCTGAGAGCCGGCAGAACGCGCGCGGTGTAATGCGCAATGTCAGTCTCAGCCGGGGGGAGGGGGCTGATCCAATGAATAATGGGGCGCGGTTCTATGTAGGCCATTAAAGCGCCTGTTTGGCCAAGGCCAAGAAGGTAGCCTCAGAACAGGACAGTTCTAAAAGGTTCGCCCGTCCCGTCCCGGTAAAGGCCCCGACACCGGTCTGGAAGAGCTGCAGCCGCAGCGTTCCCAAACCTGGCTGATCCGGCGCGCGGCGGAAACTGAACGTCGTCTCTTCTCCAGGTGCCACAGCTTCACTTAGGGGTAAAATGACATTGGTATGAACTAGATAGCCTGCATCGTTAATCCATTCCGCCAAGAGAGCCGTCGCTTGATTGCCCGTCGCCGGCCACCAGCTTGAAGAGGTGTTTTGAGCGGTGATTTGCGTAAGCCCGGTGTCGGCCTCGTCCTTGGTCAGGACCAGTTTGCCTGAGAGCCGCGCAGGATCGCCATGGTAGAGCCCGGGCGGCGGGGCACTCGGCACTCCTGTTTTCCGCCCCACAAAGACAATTGTTTCTCCACGCAGTTCCAATGCGTCCTCGCGGGCAATCATGAGGGCTGCAGTCGCGGGGTCTACATGGGTGTCATAGACATCTGTTGTACCCAAGAACTGGGTTTCAAAACCTGCCCCAAGGGCCAGAGCCTCTACCTCTCGGGGGGTGTATTCGCGGTTGTGTCGCCCGTAGACCCCGCCTGTGGGGACAAAAAGGCCGAAAGAGTAGGGGGACTCGCGATCCAGCATCTTTCGCACACCGCGGTGACTGCCGACATTGGGCGTGGTCAGGATGATATGGCCCCCTGGCCGCAACACGCGGGCCGCTTGGGACAGGAAGAAATGCGGGTCCAGAGCGAGATGCTCGAAGATCTCCATGCCCAACACCATGTCGAACTCAGCATCCCCATAGGGCATCACATCGCGCTCAATGTTGGCCGGGCGCAGCTCAATGTCAAAATCAGGGTAGGCCGGGTTCAGGCTTTTGACAGACTGCGCATAAGGATGGGGTCCTTCCCAAATCCCGCTCATTTTGACGTCCTTAAGGGCGTTGACGACCATGGCCTCAAAAGCCAAAGGCGGGAAGACTCCAACATCGAGAATGTCGCGCGGGGCACAATCGACAACATGGTGTAAAGTGGTCAAGTAGCGCGTCCAATGAGAGCCCAGATATTGCGCCAAGCCAGGTTCAACCGGCGCGGGACCCGCACCCTTTTCCTGCGGCATGGTGTCAAAGGCATAAGCCTGCAGCACGTCGGTAATGGAGGCAAAAGGCAAGGCAGGCGCGGGCGGAGGCGCCACGGCAGCCTGTACACGCGCCACCGCTTCTTCGGCCGGCGTGGCTGCGGCTTTTGCTTCAAGGGCCGCGATCTGCGCCGGTCCCGGGGCTGGCTTTGCCGTTTCTCCGGTTAGCGTTTCCACTACATGCTCCCACGAGATCTGCATGCTTTGATAGCGCTCAAGCCCAGCCTGACCGATTGTTTCGGCTAAGGTGGCATCTTCAGAAAGCATGGTGAAGGCCTTTGAGAGCGCCTCCGCATCGGGAGAGGTGATCAATCCTTCCCGTTCGTGAGAAACGAACTCCAGCGGCCCACCGGCGTCGGTGGTGGTGATCACTGGCTTGCCCGAAAGCATGGCCTCCAGCGTGATATAGCCCAGATCTTCATCTTGCGGCGTAAAGACGACGCCGCGGGCTTGGGCATAGTGTCGGATCATTGTCTCATTATCTACGCCGCCCAACCAGTCGACGCGCCCCGAAATCCCCAAAGCCGCGGCCAATTTACGCAAATCGTCCAGATAGGCGGGGTTTTCTGGCACACCAGCGATGACCAGGCGCATTGGCCCAGGTGTTTTGGCCAAGGCGCGCAACATCAGATCGACCCGTTTCGAGGGGTTCAGACGTCCCGGGGCGAAGAGGTAATCACCGAACGCGCCTTGTGTCATCCGGTCCGCAAGCGGTGGGGGGTGATACAAAGGCGTCGAAGGCAGCCCCAGGTATGTCTTCAGCCGTCCAGCCACATTTTGCGAATTCGCATAAATGGGGCGTTGACTGCGCGCAAAAGCCGCCCGGTCTTCCGCGCGGATCATATCACGGGCCATCATCCCTTCGGAGCTGTCCAGCAGATCTGACGTGCCCGCATCCCACATATCATAGGCTTGCCGATGTTGGTGGATCAGCCAGAAGACCGGATTGGGATGCCGTGCGAGATAGGCAGGAAATTTAAGCCCGATCATCATGTCGATCGGCACCCCTTCCGCCTCTGACAGATCCGTCAGTCGCGCGGCGAGGATACTGTCGGTCAAGGTTTCAACAGGGTACCATTTGAAGGGCAGGGTGATTTCGCAAGCTTCATGGCCATATTGGCGTAGGGCGCCCACCAAGCCGGCTGCATGGCGCTCAGCGCCGCCGGTGACAAAGGGCACTTGGGTTCGGACGACACCAACCCGCATCTCAAACCTCCTGAAGAGGTTTGTGGCCGAGAACGGCGAGGTCCTGGGCTCCAAACATCAAGTTGGCCAACTCCGGGTCAAAACCTGGTTTGGCCATGAACTCGGCGAGCCTCTCATGGGGGTGCAGTCGGCGCGTCTCAATGGGCTGGAACCCCACCGTTTCGAACAGAACGGTGAGCACGGGATCGGTCATGGGATGCAAATGCGTAGGGTCATTGTGAAACGACGTCGCCCCCACCAAAACATTGCGCACATCAGGCGTCTCGAACAAAAGCACCCCCCCCGGTGCCAAGACGCGCATGGCTTCCCGCGTGATCCAAAGGACCTCTTCAAAGGGCAAATGCTCAATCAGGTGGTGTGCGCTAATGCAGGCTAGAGAGCTGTCTTCTGCCTCACTCAGCGCGCGGCGAGCATCCCCTTGCCGCGCATCCAGCCCTTTTTCTTGTGCCTCGCCAATTTGCACCGAATTGGTATCAATGCCGATGGCAGTAAGGCCTGCGTCATTCAGCAATTCGAGCCATTCCCCCCGGCCACAGCCGATGTCCATGACCGGTTTGCCACCCGTGCGGATAACAGCGCTTTCCACATCAGGCAGATAGATGCGCAGCCTGTTGCGAATGTCGGAGACGGACCCGCGGTATTTGTTTTCCAGCCTATGATAGAAACTGTCCATGACGGCCTCGAGCCCCCCTGCCTTTTGGGTGGCCGGGGTGGGGCGTGGGGGCTGCCCCGGCTCACTTTGAGAGGCGAGCAAGACCTGATCTAAGCGTCGAGACAGTTCGACAAAATTCCGCGCAAGTTCTGCGTTGCGGGCCATCAGGGCTTGGGTTTCGCCCTGAACCATCTGTTTAATCCCGTCTCGGAAGCGCCGCTCGCGGGCTTCCAAGCCGTTGAACCGTTCTTCAATCGTCCGCATGTTGCGATGGGCTTCTTTGGCCATACGCTCGGTGCGTCCCAGCTTGAAGAACGCGGCTATATAATCGCCGATACGCTTGACCTTGCTCACATCATCTCCCATCGGATCTTTGGACGTCTCACCAAAAGTACCTTCTATTTTTTTGTAGCTACTCTTCGCGCAAGCTTTTGAAGATCGCTTCGGACAGAGGGTCTAACATGTACTGCAACACGGTCCGTTCACCTGTCAAAATAACTACATCCGCAGGCATGCCGGCGGTCAAACCTTCTCGTATTTCGTCAGTCAGGTTTTCATCCGGCACTTTGATCCGCGCGAGATAGTAGGGCGCCTCGCTGGAATCTTTGGTAGTCACAACATCAGTTGAGATCGACAAGACTTCTCCCAACACCAGTTTGGACAGACGGGCCTTAAAGGCAGAAAACCGCACTTCGGTTTCGAGCCCGGGGCGTACGTTGTCGACATCTACAGGTGCGATCTTGGCGTCGATGAGAAGTGTCTCATCGCTAGGGACGATCTCCATCAGGATCTCACCAGAACGGATCACAGAGCCGCGGGTGGTAACGGCGAGGCTTTGCACCTTGCCGGTCGTGGGGGCCAGAATGGTTGTACGCCGCATCCGGTCGGCGGCCACGGTCAGCTTTTCATTGATCTCAGCAAGCTCGGAGCGCGCAGTCTTGAGCTCGCTGTTGGCGCGTTCGCTATACTCTTGCTTGAGCTTGAGGATATTGAGACGTGCTTCTCCCGCCGCTGCTTTGACTTGGGCAATATCGGACATGGCAGTCCCGATGCTGGCCTCAATCTGGATCACCTCATCTTGCATCTCAGAGAGACGGTTGCTCTCGATCACACCGCGCTCTTCGCCTGTGCGCATGCGCTCAAAAAGTTCGCTGCGCAGGTCATGGCGTCTTTCCACCGCAGCGAGTTGGACTTCGTAGCCTTCCGCTTGACCGTTCAATTGCTCTGCGCGGAACTCGAGAATTTCGGTTTGCGACAGAAAGATTGATCGGCGGTCTTCAAAGATGTTGCGTTGGGCTTGCACCGCGCTTTTCACATGGGGGTCTTCAGCGTTGAGCAGGTCAGGGGAAAAGTCGATCTCTTCGGCAAAGGTCTGCTCTGCAACCAACCGAGCGATCAGGGCTTCCGAGGTGGCGCGGCGCTGCTCAAGCACCGTTATCTCTGAATTGACCTGGATGTTGTCAAGGACGAGCAAAGGGTCGCCTTGTTCCACCAAATCAGCTTCACGCACCAAGATCTCTTGGACGATGCCACCCTCAAGGTGCTGTACAACTTTACGGTCGCTCTCCAGCGACACCACCCCCGGCGCCACAACGGCGCTGGCAATGATGGCGAAGTAAGCCCAAGCGCCCAGGATACCGAACGTAATGAACAGGATGACGTACCCTGCAAAGGAATACTTTCGCGGGTTTGCCATCTTTTTCAATTGGCCCGCAATCAGAGTTGATTGTGCTGTTGCCACGATTAAATCCTAAATCTCTTGTCGGTTTGTAAGGGTGATAACTGTTGTGACAGCTTGACGAGGATCGGACCAGCTCGGTGTCGTGTGAGCGGACAAATCCTGCCAAATCTTACAGCTTGGCCGTGGATAGCGATACGGTCTGTGGTTGCTGCTGAGGCTGTTGTTGTTGAGCTTTCTGCTGGGGCTGCAAGAGCTCTTTTGTAGGCACAAACCGCTGCACAGTTCCTTCTCTCAAGATCAAGGTAAGGTCGGTGGCACTCAGAATATTTGCTTTATGGGTCACCAGGACAATCGTCTTGCCTTCATTTTTCAGCAGGGTGAGGCAACGTGCCAGAGCTTCTTCACCTTCACTATCAAGGTTTGCATTGGGCTCGTCGAGCACCACCAGACAAGGGTTGCCGAAAAGCGCCCGGGCCAGTCCAACCCGTTGACGTTGGCCGCCAGACAAACGGCTCCCCCCGCTTCCGATCTGCGTGGCATATCCATCGCTTAAGCCTGAAATCATTTCGTGGGCCCCGGCGAGCTTAGCAGCTGCAATAATGTCGTCGTCGGTGGCACCGTTCATGAAGCGGGAGATGTTCTCGGCAACAGTGCCTGAGAATAGTTTTACCTCCTGCGGCAGATAACCGATGGCTTTGCCCAACTGATTGCGGTCCCAATGGGACAGTTCCACCTGATCTAGGCGGATCGCGCCATTTATAGGATCGCCAACACCGACCAGATGGCGCGCCAGAGTCGATTTTCCCGACCCACTGGGACCAATAAGAGCAAGCGTCTTTCCCGCAGGTAAATCAAAACTGACGGCCCGCAGGATCGTTTCACGGGTACCTGGGACAACGGTGGTGACCCCCTCGGCGTTGAGATGGCCTTTGGGCAAGGGTTGCTGAATGCGCGTGGGTTCTTCCGGGACCGCTGCAAAAAGCTTTTTCAACCGGGCATTGGATTGGCGTGCCGCCACAAATTCTTTCCACTGTCCGACAGCTTGCTCGACAGGGGCCAAGGCTCGGCCCATCACGATGGAGGCGGCGATCATGACGCCCGCGGAGATCTCCCCTCGCATGGCAAGATAGGCACCGGTACCGAGGATCGCGACTTGGAGCGCCATTCGGACAAATTTTGAGCTCGACATGACAGCGCCAGCCCAATCACTGGCTGTCGCTTGCGAAATAAGCATGCCATTGCGTTTGACCTGCCAGCGCTCTGCCAAAGCATCCTGCATCCCCATTGCACGAATGACCTCCGCATTCTGCATCGTGGCCCCCGCAAATTCGGACGCTTGCTGACCTTCTGTACTGGCCGACTTCAGCGCATTGCGGGTTAGATACTCATTGAGAAGCGCGAGGGTAAAGATCACGACCGTACCGCCCGTGGCCACCCAACCCAGCCAAGGGTGAAAGGCAAAGCAGAGCGCAAGAAAGATCGGTGTCCAAGGGACATCAAAGAAGGCTAAAACGCCTTGCCCCGTGATAAAGCTGCGAACCTTGTCCGCATCTCCCAGGGCAGTGCGGGCGCCGCTGGTAGGGTTGACCAGCTGCATTCGTGCCACGCGGTCAAAAAGGGGCCGTGAGAGGATGCTGTCAAACTGCAAGCCTGCACGCACCAGCATGCGCGAGCGGACAAATTCCAGCGTGCCATAGGTTATGAGAAGCGCCACGGCGATCACAGTGATCACTATAAGTGTCATTTCATTCCGGCTGGACAGCACCCGATCATAGATCTGGAGCATATAAAGAGGGCCTACGAACATCAGCAAGTTCACGAAGAAGCTGAACAGGATCGTCGCCCCGAAAATGGCGCGGAACTTCCGGTAGGCCTGCTGAAGCGGGTTACTGGCACTCATTGAATAAATATCTTTCACAGCCAAACATAGTCGTCTCGCTATAAACTCTTTTTTAATGAAGGTCACGCCCAGTATACTCGGGCCCGGTTGCTAGGAAGGGCTTCGATTCAACGATAGCAGGAGGCATGCTGGTTAAGCTCAAATGGAAGGCGCCTTGCAGCATGGCCTCGGGGAATACAGTCTTTGTCGACCTTATTAGGGCATTGATATAATTAAAGAATACCAGAAATTTGCCGTCGCATACGACAGGCCCGCACGACGCAGGCACCGATTTCACAGCGCCCAACCACCTGTCGACCTATCTGAGTTAGCATTACAGACTACAACACAGAGCCTACAGCCGGTCTGAGAATGACCAACAATACTATTGGCGCTTCACCGAGGTTGGGTTCTAATGACAAATGGATACCTTGGGTGGGATTTACCTCGCGCCAGCCAAGGGCCATCAGAACAGGGAATGGGGCAACCCATTTCCTGTTTCTATGTTGCGGTCTCTCCTTCGGTCTCGATCTTCAAAGGTTCACCGCAGTGTTTGCAGTGAATGGCGTCTGTCTCGTGCCGGTTCAGGCCGCATTCGGGACATTTATATTTGATTTTGGAAGGCTGAAAGATGGCGCGCGCCAATTGCACAAAAAGCGCGACCCCCACGACCATGATAAAGACCGACAAGAGCTTGCCGCTGGTCGTTGCCATGGTGATGTCACCAAAGCCAGTCGTCGTGAGCGTCGCCACCGTAAAATAGAGCGCGTCCACATATCCCGTGACGCCAGTCTCTCCCTCAAAGGCCAGCACAAAGACCAATGATGTAGTCACGAAGATGAAGACAAACAAATTGACTGCAGCGAGGATGGCATCCTCATGACGCCGAAAGAACTGGCTGTCGCGCCGCAAATCGCGGAGCAGGTGATAGGCGTGGATCAGTCGCAGCCCCCTCAGGACGCGAAGGAAAGCAAAGTTTCCAGGGATAAAGGGGGCGAGCAGCAATGACAGCGCCACGACCAAATCCGCAAGGGTATAGATGCGTGTCAGTTCCCGGCGCAGGTTGTTTGAAATCCAAAGCCGGGCCGCAAGGTCCATCGTAATAAGCAGGCCGAGCGTAGTGTTTATGGCGGTCATCGTCGACGC
>CEQZ01057185.1_pt1 | contig 15351 bp, 10 predicted proteins | sample 530941 | NCBI WGS metagenome assembly CEQZ01 (sample SAMEA2621107, study PRJEB7988) | marine metagenome | biome: marine biome (ENVO:00000447); feature: mesopelagic zone (ENVO:00000213); material: "saline water (ENVO:00002010), including plankton (ENVO:xxxxxxxx)" | depth 800 m | reverse complement strand
CAGTCGTGACCGGACATGTTCGGTCATGAAGGTCGGATTGCGGGTAAAGGCAGTGGATTCGGCAATGCCTTCAAGGATGGTCGGCAGATCGCGGATGGAAACGCGTTCGGTCAAAAGGTTCTGTAATACGCGCTGAACACCGCCGACGGAAACCTGACCGGGAACGATATCCTCGACCAGTTTTTTCTGGTCTTCATCAAGTTCATCAAGCAGCTTTTGCGTTTCGGCATAAGACAGCAGTTCGGGCATGTGATCCTTGATCACTTCGGTGATGTGCGTCGTGATCACGGTTTGCGGATCAACCACCGTATAGCCACGGAACATTGCCTCTTCCTTCATGCCCTGTTCGATCCACATCGCAGGCAGGTTGAAGGTCGGCTCCATGGTCTTTTCGCCCGACAGGGTAATTTCCTCGCCGCGCGGATCCATCACCAGCAACATGTTCGGGCGAAGATCACCGCGGCCTGCCTCGATCTCCTTGACGCGGAGCACATAGGTGTTGGCGGGCAGTTGCATGTTGTCTTGAATGCGCACCGACGGCATGACAAAGCCCATGTCACCGGCAAGCTGGCGACGCAGTGCCTTGATCTGATCGGTCAGTTTCTGGCCGCGTTCGGTACTGATCAGCGACAGCAACCCATAGCCCAGTTCAAGACGCACATAGTCCATACGAAGCGCATTGGCGATGGGTTCTTCCGGCGGCGGGCCGGCGGCATCGGCCGCGGCCTGGGTTTCTTTCATCTGTTCTTCGGCAACGGCTGCGTTCTGGCGTTTGCTCATGTAATAGGCGAGATACCCCAACCCGATCGCCAATCCGAGGAACCAGATCATCGGAATGCCCGGCAGAAGGGACATGCCCCCCATCAGGGCGGCAGCAACGCCAAGGGCCGCCGGATAGTTACTGACCTGCCCGAAAACGGCCTTTTCGGTTGCGCCATCAAGGCCACCCTTGGTGACCAGAAGGCCTGCTGCGGTCGAAACGATCAGGGCCGGGATCTGGGACACCAGACCGTCGCCGACGGTCAGGATCGTGTAAGTCTCGGTTGCCTCGGCCAGGGAAAGGCCCATCTGGGCGGTGCCGATGATGATGCCGCCAATCACGTTGATAAACGTAATCAGAATACCGGCAACCGCATCACCACGAACAAACTTCGATGCACCATCCATCGACCCGAAGAAGGAACTTTCATCTTCAAGTTCCTTGCGGCGGGCCTTTGCCTGTTCTTCATTGATCAGGCCCGATGACAGGTCGGCATCAATCGCCATCTGCTTACCGGGCATTGCATCAAGGGTAAAACGTGCCGCGACCTCGGCAATACGGCCGGAACCCTTGGTGATGACGACAAAGTTGATGATGACAAGGATGGCAAAGACGATAATCCCGATGACGAAATTGCCCGAAATCAGGAAGCTGCCAAACGCCTCGATCACGGCACCGGCGGCATGGGTACCTTCGTGCCCATAACCAAGGATCAGTCGGGTTGTCGCGATGTTCAACGCAAGTCTGAGCGACGTCGCCACCAGCAGGATCGTCGGGAAAGAGTTGAATTCAAGCGGCTTCTGGATGAACAGCGACGTCATCAGGATCAGCACGGAGAAGCTGATCGAAAGGGCCAGCATGAAATCAAGCAGCCAGGGCGGCATCGGGAACATCATGACCACAAGGATCATGATAAAGCCGAGCGCCATGGCGATATCGCCACGCTTCATGGCCGAAGCGACACGCGACTGAATGGCGCCGAGATTTAACCCGCCCGGCGCACCGCCGCCGGGGCCGTCAGAGCCGCCGGAACCAGTCGGTGTGATGTCTTGACCTTCGGCCATTGTCTTTGCTTGTTATCCTGTTGCTTGCTCGATGTTCGTTGCGCCTTTACCTGCCTTGAAGATGGGGACAGCGCGCCGAAATTTCATGTTCAGTCGTGACCGTCGCCCGGGGCCGGTACAGCAAGTCCTTCGTCGGTATACTGGCGCAGTTTGTTGCGCAGGGTCCGAATGGAAATGCCAAGAATGTTGGCCGCATGGGTGCGGTTGCCAAAGCAATGCTTGAGCGTATCAATAATCAGATCACGTTCGACATCAGCAACAGTGCGCCCGACAAGTGCCGAGGTCACAGAGCCGTTTCCAGCAGTGCTTTCATCGGACGCGCCGTCATCGCCGCTGTCTGCGTCATCATCCCGAGCAGGGGCTTCACTCGCGGGTGCGGATGGGGTAGATGGTGCGGGGGCTGGTGCGCTGGGTTGATAGGCCGATGATGCTGCGCCATAGGCGGCATTGGCACTGGCATAGGCCGAACTGGCGCGTGCCGTCGTAGACGGGGCCGGTGCAGACGCAGATGGTGCAGGGGCCTGCGATACGGGCGCTGCGGCTGCCGGGGCAGGTGCGTTGCTTTCGCCAGACAGCATGATGGCCTCTGGCCCGATTTCATCGGGACCTGCGATCAGAACCGCGCGATGCATGGTGTTTTCAAGTTCGCGGACATTGCCCCGCCAGTGGTGAGACAGCAGGCGCTGGATGGCAAGCGGGCTGATCGGGCGGACCGGAACGTCATTGGCATCAGAGTATTTTTTGACAAAGAATTCGGCCAGAACCGGGATGTCATCGGGACGTTCGCGCAGTGACGGGATGTCCAGATTGACCACGTTCAGGCGGAAATACAAATCCTCGCGGAAGTTGCCGGCATTGACTTCGGCCTCAAGATTGCGGTTCGAGGTCGCAAGAATTCGGACATCGACCTTAACGGGACTTTTGCCACCAAGCCGGTCAATTTCCTTTTCCTGAATGGCACGCAGAAGCTTTGCCTGAAGGCGCACATCCATTTCGCTGATTTCATCAAGCAGAAGGGTGCCGCCGTTGGCTTCTTCGAACTTGCCGATACGTCGTGCCTGGGCGCCGGTAAAGGCGCCCTTCTCATGGCCAAACAATTCGGATTCAAGAAGGTTATCGGGGATGGCCGCACAGTTAACGGCAACGAACGGCTTGTCCGAACGGTTGGATTTGCGGTGCACATAGCGCGAAATGATTTCCTTACCGGTGCCGCTTTCGCCCGTGATCAGGATGGATGCCGAGCTGTTGGCCACCTGACTTGCCAGTCGGAGCGTCTCGGCCATGCGCGCATCGCGATGGATCAGGGCGTGGCTTTCTTCGGTGACGGCTTCGAAAATTGCGGCAATCAGATCGGCTTCTGGGGGCAGGGGGATGAATTCCTGGGCACCTGCCTTGATCGCATTGACCGCACCATTGACGTCATTGCCGATGCCACAGGCCACAACCGGGGTCGTGATGCGCTCTGCAACCATGCCTTCAATCAGGGCGGCGACATCAAGGGTGATATCAGCCATGACCAGATCAATCCGGTTGCCCGCCCGCAGGATGTTAAGCGCAGTCGTGACACTCTCGGCCAACTGGACCGAAGCGCCGCGCGCCATTGCGATCTTGCTGGCTGCGCCTATCTGTCCGCCCAGTCCACCAACGATCAGTACCTGCATCGTATCATCTCTTTCCGATCAGTTTCGGGGACCCGGCGCATCAAAAAAGCATTGATGCGCCAGAACCACCATATTCACATTCACGATCAATCGAAGTAACTGACGCGTTTTGACGGCGGCAGGATCGAGTTGATCAGCATTTCCAGACGACGGGGGTTTTCCTGTCGACCGATGGAAACAGCACCAACCATGTAGACCGAATTCAAAAGTTCCTCGTCGCTGGAGTTGCGTTCAAGCTTCCCGGCAAGCGGCATGAACACCATGTTGGCCAGAACCGCGCCATAGAAGGTCGTCAAAAGCGCAACAGCCATCGACGGACCAATCGATGACGGATCATCAAGGTTCCCCAGCATCTGCACCAGACCGATCAGCGTCCCGATCAGGCCCATCGCCGGTGCAACGTCACCGGCCTTTTTCATGATGTTGGCACCTTTCTGGTGGCGGCCGATGGTGGCGTTCATGTCCTTGCGCATGATGGCTTCGACTTCCTCGGGCGGGGTGCCGTCAACGACGAGCGACAAGCCTTTCCAGAGATATTCTTCGCTTTGCAAGCTATCAAGATGCCCCTGAAGCGACAGTACACCGCCTTTGCGGGCAATTTCGGCAAGCTGAAGAATTTGAAGTGCCGCATCCGCCGGATTGCGCGATTTGTGGAAAATCGTGCGCATCAGCACTTTGCCAGAGCCGAGAAACTCGCCCAGCGCAAAGCTGACAGCAGTGATGGCTGCTGTACCGCCGATAACAATCAGGACAGAGGGGATATCGATAAACGCACCCGGCGATCCACCAAAGATGATTGCAGCAATCACCAACGCAAAGCCAATGGCCAGTCCCCCGACTGTCGCAATGTCAAACGACGTTTTAGTCCCCCCTTCGGCCATAGTCGGATATCCTCTCTTACGTTAGCTTTTCTCGGATTTGATGATTTCCGTCATGGTCACACCAAGCCGGTCTTCCACGACCACCACCTCGCCGCGTGCGACGAGACGGTTGTTCACATAGATATCAATAGCTTCACCAACTTTACGGTCAAGCTCTACCACGGCACCACGACCAAGTTTCAGCAATTGGCTGACTTGCATGGTTGCTTTGCCAAGAACTGCCGAAACCTGAACGGGAATATCGTACACGGCTTCGAGATCCTTGGAAGTCTTCATCTGCTCGCTGCCGGCTTCGGCCGCAGCAAGAAGTTCGGTCCCTTCGCCCTCGAGTTCGATGTTATCGTCGTCGAGCTCCGAGAGTTCCAGATCGTCATCATCAGCCATTTTCGTCTCCTGCGTCTTTGGTCGGTTGCTTCACAGCAGCCGTTTTATCGGCTGTGGTCGTCGGGTCTTCCTGCGCAGCCGTCTGTTCGGTTTCCGGGCCGGAATTACCAGGCTGTGCAGGGCCTTGCGCTGTCGCCGTTGTCTGGTCTTTTTGTGGTTCAGGCTTGTTTTCCGCCTGATCTGTAATGTCTGGTTCCGGTGTCGGCTGTGGCGGCGGTGTCGTGTCCGTTTCCGGTCCGTGTATCGCGCCATCGGTGGTTGCCGATTCAGCCTTCGTATCTTCTTGCAATGTTTGCATATTCCGCGCCGCGGTGCCATCGCCTTCTTGCGTATCAGAGCCGGGCTCAGCGGGTTCTTTGGCGGATGGCATCTCGGGTGTGATCTGATTTACGGTTTCGGCCTGATCCGGTGCCGGTCCGCTTGACTGAACCGGTGCAGAAGGCTGTGCCGGGGCCTTCACCTCGGGGGGGAGGCGGCTTTCCTGCATTTCGGGATCGCCCATATTGCTTTCGGGCAGATCATGGTCGTTGGCATGCAGGGTCAGTGCATTGTCGATGATGGCGTTGATTTCCGACCATATCCGCGCACTGTCGCGAACAGCCGTGCCATCGCCCCAGGATACCTGACAATCACCCATTGCGACGTCCGGCTCGCCAACCACAACAACCTTGCCGGAAAATCCCCGGGAGTCTGCAATGCGCTGGGCGGCTGCACCGACTTCTGTTTCAAGGTCGGGATTGACCTTGATCATGACTTTCGGGGCTTCAAACAGGTTGGCAAGACATTGCCGGACGATGTCTTCGATTTCGGTCATCTGGTACTGTTTGGACCAGGCCGGGGCCAGCTTGCGAATGACACCAAGGGCAACGTGAATGGCATCTTCGTTGATCTTGGCATTGGCGCGCTTCTGCTGCTCGTCAATCTGGGCGAGCTTTTCGGCGATTTCGGATTCCACATCGCCAACCGCCTTTTCAAGCGACGCCATGATTTGCTGATGGGCTTCGTCAAAGCCTTGTTTGTGACCTTCGGCAAAACCCTGCTCTTGGCCGCGCTTTTCAGCATCGGCGACCATTTGTGCACCCTGTTCCTCTGTATAGACAGGCGGCGGGGGCGGCGGGGCTTCTTCTTCTTTCTTTTTCTTCTTTTTCGTGCCCAGTTCGTAATGCTCATCCTCTTTGCCTGCCGAACGGATTACGTTGTCGGCATCGTCGAAGCTGAGTGAGAATGTGAACTTTTCAATGGCCGTCATATCGAACTGCTAAAACGCCTTGAGCAACAAAAGGAAGGCAGCCCTGCGGCTGCCAGTGAGCCGATAACTGTCAGGAGAATTAGCTCTCCTGATACAGCCAGTTGCGAATGATCGAGAGAGCTTCTTCCGGGTGTTTCTCCACGATCTCGCCAATCTTCTTGACCGAGGATGCTTTCACGCGACCTTCAACCTGCGACAGGTTGATCAGTTCTTCGCCGTCATCCATACCAGGCGCCATCGGAACAGGTGCCGGACCTTCAAGGGCCGGCGTGCCGTCGGCGGTCATGTCATCGGCAAGAAGCTGACGCTGTGCCATATCCGCCGCACTTGGCAGAGTTTCGAACGCACGGGTCAGAAGCGGGCGTACCACCAGCAGGATGACGAGGATGGCAACAATCGCCAGCACCAGCATCTCGGCGATGCGGAAGATTTCAGCCTTGTCGAGGCCAAGGAAGGTCTCGATCTCTTCATCCGGGAACAGGTCGGCAGTATCAGCAAACTGCATGTTAATAACCTCGACCTGATCGCTGCGCTGTGGGTCATAGCCGATGGCACTGCGCACGAGTGCTGCGATCTTTTCAAGGTCTTCCGGGGAGCGTTCCTGATACAGGCGCTCGCCATTTTCATCAGTGGTATAGGTGCCATCAACAAGGACGGCTACCGTCACGCGTGAAATCTCACCGATTTCCTTTACCTGTGTGGTGGTTGTTTTAGAAATCTCGTAATTGACCGTTTCTTCGGTGCGGCTTTCCTGACTTTGGGTCCCTGCACCGTTCGCAGCATCAAAATTGGCATCCGGCAGATTGTTCTGAAGCGTTACCGGATCGGTGCCTTCGGTCTCGGAATTGGTCGCGTTTTCTTCAATCGTCTGGCTTGAACGAATGACCCGCTCATCCGGATTAAACCGCTCATTGGCAGTCGTAATTTTGTTGAAGTCCATTTCGACCGAGACTTCGGCGCGGACTTCGCCGTAACCAAGGGAGCGCGACAGAAGATCTTCGATGGTATTGCGCAGGCGGCTTTCGGTGCGAATGCGCATTTCATCGGCGGTCTGGGTTAGGAATGTCGACGACTGCTGTTCGCCGTCACCGCGCGCAAGCAACCGGCCGCGTTCATCAATGATCGATACCTTGCCCGGATCAAGCTGGGGCACCGCAGCAGCCACAAGATGCTGGATGGCAACAACCTGTTCGGGTTTCAGTTCGCCACCGGCCATCTTGACCGCGATAGAGGCGCTGGCTTCCTGGGTTTCGCGTGAGAACATCTGACGTTTTGGCAGAACCAGATGAACGCGCGCCTGCTGGATCGCCTGAATGGATGCGATCGTGCGGGCCAGCTCGCCTTCAAGGGCGCGAACATGGTTGATATTCTGTTCGAAACTGGTGGCGCCAAAGCCGTCGGAATTGTCAAATACCTCATACCCGACAGAGCCGCCGGTCGGCAGGCCGCTTTCGGCCATGGTCAGACGCATGCGGTTGACCTGATCGGCCGGGACAAGAATTTCGGTACCGTTGTTCAGCAACTGGTACTGAACCTGCTGGTCTTCGAGGCGATTGACGATCTGGCTGGCGTCTGCCGGATCCAGATCGCGATAGAGCAGTTCCATGTTCGGGGCTGAAACACGCATGATCAGGAATGCAAAGAAGACAAGCAACAACACGCCCACGCCACTGATAGCCATCAGCCGCGTTGGTCCCAGACCCTTGAGTGTTTGTAACAAGCCGCCCACGTTCGACTGCTCCGAAACGAAAATTTACCACTGTCCCCATGCGGATCGATCCGTGCGGAATACGACCAGCATTAACAACGAATAGTTCTCCATGCTGAAGAACAGGTTAACAACCGGCAATTTTTGCCCAGTCATCGGATTCAAATTTATCAGTGATTTGAATCGCTTGGATATTTAATGACCGAATTGTTCTGTCCTTAATGTAGTGAGTCAATCGGGCAAAAAGAAGCCCGGCAATTGTGCCGGGCGAGTCTCTATTGGTGCAATATGTTTCAGGGCGGGCTAACGCCCTGAAACAGATGTCAATTACCGTTTGATACGGATCAGCTCGTCGAGCATTTCATCGGTCGTGGTGATCGTCTTGGTGTTCGCGGAGTAGGCGCGCTGGGTAACGATCATGTTGGTGAATTCCTCACCAAGATCGACGTTGGACCCTTCCAGTGCCGATGCCACAACGTTACCGGCACCGTTCAGGCCCGGTTCACGCAGCAGGTAATCACCCGACTCACGTGTCTGGCGATAAACGTTACCAGTGTGGTTTTCCATTTCATCAGGGGCTTCGAATGTTGCAATCGCCAGTTTATAAACCGGGCGTTTAACACCGTTTGCGAATTCCACCTGCAGGAAGCCTTCCTCGGTGAAGGCATAGTTCACCATGGTCCCGGCCTGCGCACCGTTCTGGTTGATGAAGTGGGTGGTGTATTCGACAAGGTTACCGTTCGCATCCGAACCGGCGGCGAACTGGGTAATGCCGTTGCCAAGGCCGATGGTACCGAAATCAAGGGTGAATTCGCTGGTGTCGGAACCATTGGTCCATTCAGCCGAAATATCAGTGTCGACCAGGCTGCCGTTTACACCGATGGTTGTGGCACCGATGGTCGCCTGCACACCCGTAAAGCTCTGAAGGTTACCAGAACCGTCGAATGTGACCGTACCGGCCTGGATCAAACCGTTCGGATGATCGGTGGTATCAAGTTCACCGGTCGTGGTGTTACCGATAAGTTCGAAGCCCCAACGGTTCTGACCCAGTTTGACAACCTGAAGGTTCACAGTGTGTGCCGAACCAAGGGAGTCGTAGATGGTAACCGGCATCGAGTTGTCTTCGGCAACTGTTCCGGTTGCAAGGTTACCTGCGGTATAGGTCGGCGCGAGGGTGCCTGGAACACCAGGAACCGTAATGCCCGTGGCACTAAATGGTGTGCCGGTGACGTTTGCAAAGGTCACTCCTTGATCTGCAAAAGCAGCTGTGAGTGTCAATGTGTCGTTCGTGCCAGTTGTGGTGGTGCTGGCATTGATACCAGTCACCGCACTGATGGCAGTTGCCAGATCTTCGAGCGTATCACCCGTATTGATGGTGATGGTCGTCGTTGTGCCGTTGTGAGTGATGCTGAACTGGTCGCCGTTGTTGATGCCGGCAAGCGTCGTCAGATCGGTCGTGTCATAATCGAGGCCCGTGGTGGTCGAGGTTGCCGTGCCACCGGTAACAGCCGTTTCGTCCGAGTTCAGGTTGGCGCCGAATTCGATGTTGGTGGTCGATGCAGCTGCCGTCAGGATCGAGTTGATATCAAGGACCTGAAGATCGGTGACAGCCGAACTGTTTGAAGTCGTTGCGTTACCGTTCGCATCAAGAAGGCCCCCTTCGCGGTCAGTCGCCCAACCCTGAACATAGTAGCCAGCGGTGTTGCGCAGATAGCCGTCATCATCCGGCTTGAAGTCGCCAGCACGGGTGAAGAACAGTTCGTCATTGGTACCCGGCGATGCAGTACCGCGAACGATGAAGAAGCCATCGCCAGAAATGGCTGCTGCTGTGGTTGACGAGGTGGCCTGCAACAGTCCCTGCTTGCTGATCAGTGCGGTCGGATGGAACCGAACGCCACCAGGCGTGTAGCGGGTATCTGTGGCAGATTCAGTTACAAGGGTCGAGAAACGACCGATGGTTCCCTTGTAACCGATCGTGTTTAGGTTCGAGATGTTGTCCGAGATGACGCCCAGGTTCTGAGACTGGGCATTCAGGCCGGAAACACCGGAAATCATTGCACCAAAAAGGCTCATTTTTCTTCTCCTGTTTCACAGGGTTTTGATCAAATCCGGATGAATGCCCTAGGCGGCTTCTTCCTGCTGTTCAGATCCGGAGTTATCCCCGGTATTATCAGTATTATCGGTATTGTCAGTATTGTCAGTGCCAGTATCGGTGCTGTTCGCGCCCAACTTGACGTTGGTGAGCGTCGAGAACGGCACAGAGACATCGCCAAGACGGAGATAGATGTCGGTATCGTCGATATCGACACTGTCGACAGTACCGATGATCCCAATCGCGACAGAGGCGGGTCTGCCCTTGTCATCCTTGAAGGTGTCACCGTTCGCGGCCATCGGTTGAACAACCAGCGTGTAGGCACCTGCGTCCTGTTCAACACCGTTGTTGTTTTTGCCATCCCAGGTAAAGGTCTGGAGGCCAGAAACATCGGTGAGTTCTTCGGAGTAGATCGTTTTCCCGCTCTGATCCTGAATTTGCAGTTTCATACGGGGAACTTCTGGCGCGACATTGTACTTGTAGGTGAGCTCTTCGCCTTCGTCGCGCCAGTTGGTGTCACCAACCGCCTCGATCTGCGCACCGACATAAGACAGGGCAGAGAGCTGACGCTGCTGTCCCTGCATTGCGAGCAGGTCTTCGAGGTTCTTGTTACTCTGAATGCCTTGCTCAACCTGGGCGAACTGGCTCAACTGGTCGGTGAATTTGTCACTTTCCATCGGCGAGGTCGGATCCTGATTCTTGAGCTGCGTGGTCAGCAGGGTCAGAAACGTATCAAAGTTTTGCGCTAGCTGACTGGCAGAGCTGCTTGAACCGGCATTGGTGTTGGACTGAGAGAGGCCAACGTTTGTCAGGGATGAAACGGTCATGGGATGTGCCCTCTACCTTTTCTATATCCGGATATCGACAAGGCCGTTGGGATTAATCCCATAGCCAATGGCGACATGTTCGGCGAGTTCGGTTCCACTCATGACGTCACCTTCATCCGGGCTGCTGCCCTGATCGGCGGTCATGCGGGATTGGCCGTTGCCTTCCTGACTCTGGCCACCTTCATTCCTGTGTTCGAAGGTGAAGCTTTGACTGTCTGCATTCAGACCGGCGTCTTTCAGCGCTTGCTGCAAGGCGCGTGAGTCCTGACGCAACATGTCGAGTGTTTCGCGTGTGTCAGCCTGAATGACACCCTGAATGCGGCCATCCTGACCGATTTCCATTTTGACATCGACGCGCCCAAGATGTTCCGGTCGAAGCTGAACAGAAATCTTGTCAACGCCTTCGCTGGCTGCATTGCGGATCGAAACGGCGACTTGCTGCTGAATCTGTTGCGACGGGGCCTGACGTGCGGTGTGCGCGGTCTGACCACCCGTGTTGGTCTGATGCAGGGTGTTGGTACTTCCCGGTTGGCCGTTGGCTGTTGCTGTGGCCTCAGTGCCACCAGTTGCGGTAACCGCACTGTTGGTTGACATATTCTGCACGGCGGTCGGGTTATTTTGTGCGTTCGGTCCGGCTGCTGCAGCCATTGCCTGCTGTGCTGCCTGGGCAGTTTGTGCCGGGTTGGCTGCGGAAGCCTGCTGGGTGCTGTTATTGGTCTGGCCGGTGGTTGCTGCGTTTGTGGTGCCGGTGGCATCGGTTTTACCTTTGCCGTCACCGGTCATTGAATCGACAACCCGCGAAAGGAACTTGTCAGAGGACATTTCATCGCCGGCCCCTGCATCCGCACCATTCAGAGCCATCTTGGCAGAGGATGCAGCAGCAGGCTGCGACAAGGCAGTTGAATTCATCAAGCCGTCTGTCGTGCTATCCGCAGTGGCGTTACCATTGGCGGCACCGGTTGCTGCCTGACCATTTGCCAGGGCTGCATTCTGGGCATTTGCTGCACCATTAGCACCAGCAGCCTTCATTTTAGCGGCTTCTGCCTTGGCCAATTCAATGGCTTCGGGGGATCCGGGAAGCGGAACGGCTTGTGCAGGCTGGTTTGGATCAACCATGCCAGCGTCTGCCGTCAGGGAGCTATCCCCATCTGACTTGGTATCATCTGATTCTGCTGATGTGGTTTCGTCGGATGCGGAAGCAGTGTTTTCCCCGTCCTGAGGTGCAGCTTCGTTATCGTTTGAACGATCACCGCCATCGGCAGTTTCCATGTCCTCGCCAGCGCGATCATCTTCCGGGTTGGCTTCCACGTCGCGCGGTTCATCGGATTTTGGATCATCGATTTTGGCATGATCATCATGATCTTCGTAGTCATCATGTGATGCGCGCACAGGGTCTTCTTCGCGGCGATCTTCGGAACGCGCCTCATTGATGCTGCGTTCGTCGCGTGCGGATCTTTCGGCATCCATATCCGAGCGCCGATCATCGAAATTCTTCTGGGCAGATTTTGCCGCGTCGTATTTGACCTGATGACTTTGCTCAGACCAGTTGTCTGTGATTGATGCCATGACATCACCAAAGCCCGATCCCTTGCGTTCGCTAGGGTTTGTGCCGGGAATAGAGACAGTTGGCATCACGCTGTTTGTAATCGCAGAGCTGTTCATGACCTTGGTCCTTATGGAAGCAGTGTCAGAACATGTGCAAGTGGTGGGCCAGTTTTGATTGTTAACGTTTTCTACATATTTTCAGCAGGTTAGCAGTGCGTTGGCAGAAAGGGCAGATTTTGCCTTCCGCGGGGTTTGGCCGATGCCGGGCAAAAATGAACCTGTGATTTAGGGGGGCAGTCAAAAGCAGGCCAAAAACAAATAAAGACCTCCGAAAATTTCGGAGGTCTTTAATCCTGTGCGGGATACCTGGTGTTTGGGATCAGGCAGAAATTGACAGGCCGGTTTTCGCCGGTGCCTGTGGTTCTGTTTCTTCGCTTGCAGTTGCCGTTTCGTTGGTAAGCGCCGGGCGTGCTTGTTGCGCGGTCAAAACTGCTTGACGCAGTTCACCTTCGCTTTTCTCAGAAAGCTCGGCCCATGAATCCCGAAGTGGTGTCAGAAGCTTGATCACTTCTGCTGCGGCGTTGGGATCATTTTTCCGATCCACATCCATCAGACGGAGCATGCAGTGGGTATAGAGTCGTTCCAGATTTGCGGCGATTTCGCCACCCTGTTCCATATCCAAAGTGTTCGAAAGATGGGCAATCAGTTCCTGTGCACTGCAGTTCGCATTGCAACGGCCCTGAATGTCATTCCGCTCAATCGCGTGTTGCGCCTCCTGCAAGCGCGACAAGGTCTTTTCAAACAGCATGAACACCATCTTTGCCGGTGTGGCTGTATTGACCTGTTGTTGCTTGTATGTATGGGCGGCGTGTTCGTTCATGCGACACTCCTTGGTATGCTAAGCGTGAGTTCAGTGTGCATGTATGGCAGACAAAAGTTAACCACTATCTTTTCCGGCGGCCATCAATTCGTCGAGAGAACTCTGAATGTTCTTCATGCGTGCAAGGGCCGATTCCATTGCAATGAACTGATCCATAAGGACTTCTCGCTGCCGAGTAAGACGTTCGTCAATACGGTCAACTTTTTCTTCGTAGGAAGTGGTCTGGACTTCCAGATCGGAGATGGCCTGGGTCAAACTACCGTCTTCTTCGTCCAGAATAGAATCCAGTTCGAAGTAGAATTGCGCACCGATCCCGATGCTGGTGGTTACAGTCGCTGTATCGGATGCATTTGCATCCCCACCGTAAAACAAGCGCAAACCATCGGCCGTGCGGATGCTGTTGCCCGATACAACGGCGTTCTTGCCGGTCGTTGTCACGCCATTGACGGTGATATCGTAGGTGACGCTGTTGATCGTACCGCCGGATGCATCAATGTTGAACTCATAGGTTGCAGCATTGGTTTTTCCATCAAAACCGGTCATGGTGACATCAGAATTGTCAGACTTCCCGCGGAACAGGAACAGTTCCATCACTTCTTGCGGTTCGTTGAGCAACGCCTCGTTCAGGGCTGCCTCGTCAAGATCGATGGTTTTGCTGAGCATCGGGTCTTCGTTCGCGCCGTAGGCAACGAAATCCAGACCAATTTCTGCCAGGACCGAATAATCGTCCTTGTCGGGCCTATCGGTTACACCGTTCGCAAAGGAGCCCGCAATCTGTTGCAGGGCAGATTCAATACCTTTAACAGACGTATTGCCGAGCAACACCGCATCTTCCGAGGATTCGCCCGTGGTCGGGTCAACGAAAGTCTTTTCGTTGATGAATGTCTGAACAGCATTATAGGCTTCGACAAAATTGAGGATTGCCGTTTTCGCCTGATTAAGGTCCTGTTCGATTTCAATCGTGATCTCTGTGCCCGGTTCAGCGTCATAGAGGCTGATGCTCAGGCCATCAATAAGATCAGAGAATTCGTTGGACCCGCGCGTAACAGTAATTCCATCAAGCGTAATGCTGGCATTGTTGCCATCATCAATAACGTTGGCAGCATTGATCGTCGTCGGGTCTGTCAGAACACCGAGGTTTTGCAAAACACTGCCGGTGTCGTCACTAAACGACATGCGATTGGCTTCGCCTTCCTCGACCGAGGTCAGGATCAGTGTACTTTCGGTTTCGGACACCTTGACGACCGAAGCCTGAATGCCGGTCGTATCCTTGACGTTGTTGATCTTGTCACGGATGTCCTGAAGCGTATCACCGGCTGCGACGGTGACACTTGAGCTGCCAGAGCCACCGGTTATCGTAAATGTTCCAGTGCCCGTAAGCCCGGTGACGTCAGCGCTTGCCGCGACAGTCTGGGTGTTACTCGAAAGCTTGTGCTTGCTTGCGACCTGGTTGATCTCGAACTTGTAGCTTCCGGTCTCGGCGGCGTTTGAGGCGACAACACCGATTAAAGATCCTGCTTCGGTAGTGTTGCTCGTAGAAGCAAAAATCTGTTTGGATTCAAAGATATTTCGCGAGTTGTCAAAGCTGGTCGCACCATAGAGGTTCGCCATGGAGTCCTTAAGGGTACCAACAAGCGTCTGCAGCTCTTTTAGCGCAGCAATTTTCTCGTCGTTTGCTTCAATCCGTTTTTCAAGATTGTCGGCAGGAATACGACGGGCAGCAATCATCTTGTCGACAGTGTCGACGAAATCGATGTTGGAGGAGCCGCCAGACAACTGGACGCGACCGTTATCGCCAACATAGATATTATTTAAATTCAGACTGCTCATTGGTGTAGCTCCTTGGGTGCTCCCGGCTGATTTTGCCTGCTAGCGGTATGTTTTGTCAAACCGAACTGCAAGAACCGTGCCTATGTGCGCCCACTCGCTGTGTTAAATTTCTTCGTCGACAAAGCTGCCGAGATACTCGCGCATTTGCGAGAACAGTTGCTGGAGTTCCTTGGACGGCAGTTCGCGCAGGACTTCACCGCTGGTGCGGTCGGTAACTTTTGCCACGACGCGGCCGGTGTCTTGGTTGAAGTTCAGCTCAACCCGTGCGGTGCCATCGGCAAGGTCGGGCAGATCCATACTTGCAAGTGCATCCTGCATTTTCTGCGGAACTGCAGAAGGTTTGTTTTCCGGCTTTGCCACCGGTGAAGAAACCGCACTGGTTTTGGCCGGTGCGACATCAGGTACGCTCGCAGCAGCATGGGGGATGCCCCCGGAGCCACTCGACGTACTATAGTTTTTTACGACTTCCA
>CEQZ01014566.1_pt1 | contig 15388 bp, 24 predicted proteins | sample 530941 | NCBI WGS metagenome assembly CEQZ01 (sample SAMEA2621107, study PRJEB7988) | marine metagenome | biome: marine biome (ENVO:00000447); feature: mesopelagic zone (ENVO:00000213); material: "saline water (ENVO:00002010), including plankton (ENVO:xxxxxxxx)" | depth 800 m | reverse complement strand
CACGACCTTCGCAGATCCGCCGCCACTCTATGGGGTGAGCATCTAGCGGTAGCCCCTCACATCATCGAGCGATTGCTGGGTCACGCACCCGCTAACGCCATCGAAGCGGTTTATCAGCGTCAGCGTTACCAGTCAGAACAGCGTGAAGTTATTGATCGATGGGGCGCCCTATTGCTTGACCACGTGATTAATGACCCCGGCGCCGCTGTGGTGCCGTTTCGTCGCAACACGACAGCGTCTGTTTGACCCCGCCTGTCACACCGCAACGGCAAAGCTGACCAGCACGCCGACCTTGTCATATTCAAACCCGGAAACAAACCCGGAAAACTGGCCAAAATACGCATGACTCGTGGAGGTATCGTCTAGGGACGTACAGGGACAAAGAAGGCCCGGTGCGCGTCAACCCAACTGGAGACGAATATGCAAAACAACGTGAGCGATATCACTCCCGAATACCTCAACGATAAGCAGAGCGGCCTGCTGCTGGGCGGTCTATCAGTCCAGACCATGAAAAATTCCCGCGCACGCGGAACGCTACTCGGCCATGAAGCGCCGCCGTGGGTAAAGCTGGGTCGTCTTGTCCGCTATCGTCGGCACGACCTATTGGAGTGGGCAGAGCGTAACGCGGTCGAACGCCGCGCCGCTCAAGGCTAAGGGGTGCGTCATGACAATATCAATGGATCGCATCCTAGCCCATGCCGAAAAAAGCGCTTTATTCACGCGGCCGCCGCTAAAGATCGAGCTTTCGCTAACGCTCCTGGTCGAGGCCTACCACGAGAGTCGCTATGTGTGCGCCCTGGATGCGTTGCGCGTTAATGGAGACACATGCTGGCACAGCTCCGTTGCTGAGCTGAGAGATAAAGGTCTGGAGTTTTTACAGAAAGACCACCCGCATATGCATCGCCATGGCGGCAAGGCGCTGTATCAAGACTATCGCTTGGCAGCGGGGAGCATCGAGAAGGCTGAAAATCTTTTGAAGCTCTATCAGGCGGGTAGAGACAACGCGAAGACGAACCCAAGGAAAAGCGCATGAATTTTAGAAGTGGTTGCTACTCGGGGATTTTTTCGGCGTTACCGCATCGACATGACGATTTATGTCACAATGTACGGAGAGGGCCAAAAAAGAGGCCCCAGAAAAGCGAAACCCCGGAATCCTCGGAAGCTGTGGCAGGCGAAGAGGAAACCGGGGCTACAGACGCCTTTGGAGGGCGTGAATCTGTATGCCTAGTATAACCCAACTTTCAGGGGATGACATCCGCCGTGGAAATGGGGTGCGCACATGAGCGCATTAAACCCCGTACCCGCGCAGCTTGATCTCATCTCCGAGCCAGAAAATTATCACGATTCAGAACGATGGGGCTGGTTCTCCGTCCTCGCGCGGCAGAGCGCCGAAGGTGGGCGGCTACGACAGAGTTCCTATCGTCTCAACCAGCTGCCGAGCGTCATACAGGCGGCCCCCCGCGATCGTGACTGCTACATATCCCAAGGTGAGTTTTCCGCACCCAACCGACGCGTGGTTAATCTTGCCCGCATTGGCCTGCTGTTTCTCGATATTGACCCGGGCCCGATAACCCACCTTGATGGCGACCAATGGGCTATGCGCTGCCTCATGGCCTGTAAAGATGAGGGCATACCTGCCCCCTCTCTAATCGTGTTCAGTGGCCGTGGCGTTCACCTCAAGTGGCTGCTGAGCACTCCTGTGCCTCGACAGGCGCTAATTCGTTGGAACCTTGCTCAGCGCAACCTTGTAGAGCGTTTCGAGTACCTGGGCGCTGACGCAGGCGCGAAGGATGCCAGCCGTGTATTGCGGCTGGAGGGAACGCGTAACAGCAAGTCTGGCGAAGTTTGCCGTGTCGTTTGGGAAGACCGTGGCACGGACGGCGATCTGGTTAGATACGGGTTTGACGAGCTCTTCGACGAGTTAGTCGATATGCCCCGTGAAGCGCTCAAGGAGACGATTAAGCAGCGAGAAGCAAGTAGGGGCTTGAAGGTAATCAAAGGCGGCCTACACGGGCTGCGCAAGCTGTCTCAGCGCACGTTAGCGTGGGATCGTCTAGAGGATCTACGCACCCTTGCCAAGATGCGCGCCCATAGCATTGAAGGGCAGCGAATGCTGTTCCTTCACTGGTCGATAAACTTTCTGGCTCTCGCTGAGCCCATCAAGGCCAGCCATCTCCACTACGAAGCACGAACATTGGCCGCTGAGCTTGCTCCTGGCTGGTCATATCGTGATTGCGACCTAAGCACTCAGTTTGCTAAAGCCAAAGCCCACGCTAAAGGCGAGAAGGTCGAGTTCAACGGGCGGATGCACAGTCCGCTCTATACGCCCTGGAACTCAACGCTGATCAACACGTTCCAGATTACTGACGATGAACAACGGCAGCTTAAAACGATCGTTAGCAAAGCCGAGGCTAAGCGTCGGGATGCTGAGCGTAAGCGAGAGCAGCGCCGCAAGGCCGGTGCTATTGAACGTAATGACTATTTGAGGAGCATGACGGCCACGACAGAGCAACGCCGTGAAGTTGCATTTGAGTTACGTGAACAAGGAAAGACTAACAAAGAAATTGCTGAAGCCCTTTCCATTCATATTAAGTCTGTACCTCGACTTCTAAAGCGGTAACACAGTCCGTCCGTATTACTTGTGGCGTAGCCTATAGGAGGGTAGCTCTGTCCTCCGCATTGCTGAAGATATCGCTGGGTCAGTGGCGTATGCGTACTACTTGAGGGTGAGGTGATAACAGGTTCGTCCGTATTACTTGTTGGCATGGCAATAGAATAGCGTTGGGGTTCCTGGTGTACCCAGGTCCGTGCGTATTACTTGCCTCGGATAATCTGCAGTCCTCGTGGTGAGAGAGTCGCCTATCATCTCGGAATCCTTAGCCCATGGAGATGCTTTGTGCCTGCTCTTTCCCGTTCAGAGGTTGCTGCATATAACCGCGCTATTGGCGTCCGCATACGAGAAGCTCGACAGCTTGCGGGTTTCAGTCAAGCCGGACTTTCTGAAGCTGTTGGCCTTGAGCCTAATATCATGCCAAGGCTTGAGTCTGGGGTGGATATGGAAGACGGCGCTGCCCCTTGGGTGCTTCATCGGATTGCGACCATATGTGGGGTTAAAGCTGATTTTCTGCTAGGTCTGACTGAAGAGAGTGAGCCTGACGAGCCCGGACCAACATGGCGAGAGATTGCTTATATTTGCAATGCCAGCGCAGTACGTGGCCGCGAGAGGCATATAGGTGAGTTAGTTGCTCGTGACACCCTTATTATTGATTTTCGTGAGATGTCTGCAGAAATTATGTCGGGCGTCGAAGCTGTACAGGGGGCACTTGAACGCGTTATCGAGTTGAACCCATCTGCTTGGGATGACATGCGCGCCGGATCTCGATTATCCGACACGACTGCTGCGCTTAGCGATGTTGTCGGTTCACTCTGTCGACGCTCAAGCACTTATGTTGATCGCCAAATGATTAGTGACGCACCGGATACTTTGCTTGAATTAGAGATCGCTGCCGCCTAACTGCCTCCCAGCGCGCCTACGCCATCAAGCGCCGCAAGGAGCTGTGGGTAATGCGGCATCCAGAACATGAAGAAAATCAGGTGGGACAAGTTGTCCCACCTGAAATTGGCTACAAAAAACCACCCAAACAAGAGAGGGCCTTTGCAGCCGACACCGCCGAGCGCACCGGTCAAAGCAAAAAGGATATTAACCGTCACGTATCCCGCGCCGATGCCCTTGGGGATGACCTACAAGCCATTACAGGCACCTCACTGGACAAAGGCGTTGAGCTAGATGCCCTCAAGGCGATGCCTCCAGAGGAGCGCGCACCGTTTAAACCATCTCTTCGTACGAATCTAAGCCCGCCGAGTGCGGGCTTTTTTGTGCCCGCTATTTGCTTTTCCGAACCCGGAAAACTGGCCGTTAGCGGCATCAATTCACCCTTTAGCATGTACCTCGTATCTCCGGTTACCCCCGGTTAGCACCGATATTTCCAATGGAAACTGCCCATGAACAGCAACAGCAAAATGACATCGGAGCGTGATCAGCGCGCCCAGCGGCGAAGGGAAATCCTTGAATGCGCGATGGGTTTGGCTCACGACCAGATACTGCTGACTACCAGCGAAGCGGCGGACGTGCTGAGCATCTCGGCTGGACTGCTGAAGAAGTCACGCATGACCCATGTGCTGCTGAATCGCACTCCACCGCCTCACGTCGCACTGACCTCAACAACCATCCGTTACCGCCTTAGCGATATCACAGCATGGCTTGAGTCCGTCTTGGAAGAGGCAACGCGCCCAACAGCAGCACCAACGCCTAAACCCACTAGCCGCAGCACTCAAGGAGCTCAAGCTCATGCCTAACAACGAATATGACATTGAAACCCGTAACGCCATGGAACTTGTTCAAGAGGAGTTGGCGGCGGCGTTGGGTGGTGAGCAGCTGTCCGGAGACGCGATTCGTCGCGCTTATGCTGCTGTCGAGTTTGCTATTGGCGCCGCGAGTGAGCCGGTACAGAAGAAGTTGACGCAGCACGAGGCGATGGAGCACAGCGTTAAAGAGTTCTCCAGCCAAGAGCGTGATCAGGCGGTGAGCCGCGCTAATCACTGCGTCGATTCCGTCCGTGAGGAGCTAAATTATGTGGCTATGGGCGACACCTTGACCCCTGAGCGCGCGTTCTTGCTGGTGGTTGCCCTGGAGAGTGCCGGTGACAGCCTGGAATACGTTCTGGAAGGGCTGTTCGGCTGATGGCTACCTCCTCGGTCGGCTCAGTCAAAGGCTCATCAAAAGAGCTGCGCGATCGGTTCGGTGATGACGCTCGACAGCGGCGCGCCGCGACGAACATCTTGGACCCTCGTGAAGTTCAAGGTGACTACGATGCCGGCCGCCTGATGGAAACAACGCTCGATGGCGATAAGCGGCCTATTACGGATGCGGATCTGGCGGCTTTTCGTCGCAACGCCCGTGCCCTGGGTAACCGCTTCAAGGGTGGCATCACTCCCCGCCAGGTGATCGACCTCAGCTTACGCAAAGACAGGCAGCGGGCACGAACGGAGATCCCGTCGGCTGTCGCCGCTGCTTCACGCCAGGCGAAAGACGGTGCGTTAGAAGTGCGATTCATGACGAGCTCAAGTCCGCAGAGCAAGCGCGCACGGCACCAGGTAATCATTGAGTTCGGAGAGTTTCAAGGCTTGGTGGCCAACGGCGGATTCAGCCCGCGGAAAGCCGCTCGCGAGCTCGTACGGGGCCGTATTCGCTTTGACTGTGACTGCGAACATCACCGTTACCGGCGCCGATATATCGCCACCATTGGGCGCTATAACGCGGGTCGCCCTGAAACCGGCTACCCAAAAATCACGAACCCCAGCCTGTCAGGCGTCGCGTGTAAACACGTCTTGCGCACCATGTCCGAAGTTGAAGGCAGTGGCTCCGTTCAGATGTTCCTGGCCAGAGCTATCGAGAAAGCCCGCGATGGCGGCACGGCGATTCAGCGCACGTCGCAGAAAGCTGCCGATGCTCAGGCCAAGAAGCAAGATTCCCGCCCGATGGCGGCGAACGCTCAGGACACCGGTGACCGCGACTTTGATCGCTCACGGGCATCACTACGCAAAAAGGCCCAAGCGACCACCGCCAAACCCAAGAAAATAGCCAATGGAAATAAGCGCGCCAATGCCCTAAGTGGCAATGCCAACGCCCGGGACAAGCTTTTGGCGGCCGCTAAAGAGCTGGGTATCTCCGCTGAGCAGGCTGCTGACATCTTCAAGATTCCGCCTAAGGACAAGTCATGACGACGCCTCTCACGCCGCAAGAGCGACAGCGCCTAGAAGACTTGCTTCATCGTCGTGTCATCACCGGCGACCGCGGAGCCCACAACCAGCTATGCGTATTGCGCCGTATTTGGGCCAGGCAAGCCCAGCAATCAATCACCACTGCCCGTGAGCAGCTCCAACACTTTACTAAACACGACTAATCGGAGAACTACCCATGACTAAAAACACCACCACAAGCCTTAAAACCGCCGCTGTTCAGCTTGATACCCTGGCAGATCCGCGCTTGGCGGCCGAAGGCCAGAGTCTACTGGCACGGCTTGATAAGCTCGCTGCCGACATGGCGAAGGCGCCGCGAAAAGCGCGAATCTCTCTTTTGCTGGATGAACATGACGGATCCGTCACCAATCTGCTTTTAGACCTGAGAGCCAAAGTCGAAGACGCTGAGAAGCTTAAAGAGGCAGTGGGGAAAGAGGATGTTCGTCTGCTGAGCCAAAGGGAAACGCTCGATAATGTGCTTCAAAGCACCACCGTTGCACTTCACAACCAGAAGCGTCGCCTTACGGATGAGAAGCTGGGTATTGAGCAGCGCATTAAACAATTAGACCGTGAGCGCCATATGGCGATTGAACGCCTTATCGACGCGGGTTTAACGCCTGAAGAGGCAGCCGATCGAGCGAAACCAGAACAGTCAGCTGTCAATGAGCTATCAGCGAAACTCGAAGCGTTACCTACCACTGGTGAGAATATCCAATGGCGCCTGGGTAGCTATGTCCATCGCTTACAGATGATGGAGCAAGCCAAAACGCCCAGAGAGCTAACCGCATGAGCGATGTAACGCCGCTGCCGTCGGAGCTTCACGCCGCTGCCAGTCGTGCCGTGGATGAAGCTCTGGCCGAACTGGCTACTCTGCCGCCGCCGTCCCGTTATCAAGCGGATCTACGTCTCTATGGTTCCCCAGAGAAGGCGCTTTGTGCGGTGGCTGCGCGTGCGCGTGATGCTCAGCATTTGCTAAACGCTGTGAAGGGAGAGGTCTGATATGGAAATCAACCCTAGTGCTTCGGCGGCCTCACGCCTGATATCCGGTACCGGCTCGCTGTGGGATGGCATCAATCCTAGCCTAATCGCCTCGATCTATGAGGTAGATCACAAAGGAGAGCCCGTTGAGGGCACGCCAGCGGTGCACTGTCTGTTTGTGGACGACGCCAATTTAGAGGCAACGCTTAACTGGCAGTCTCCGTTCGACGGTGCTGGACCGGAAGCGCGAGCACCAACGCTCTCCGCCATGCTGCAAAGCGGCGCTATCCAGCCGTTAGCCGATAGAGTGGGGGCAGGTGGTGCCACCAAGCAAGTTAGCGAGACCGCGCGCGGGCGTACGGGCATTACCAAGCTGAATTCAACGCAGGTGTTCAGCGGCATGCCGCCGCTGCGCCTTCAGGCCACCATCATGTTGCGCGCCTGGCGTGACCCTCAGGCAGAGGTGGAGGAGCCGCTAGACCAGCTAATGGGGTGGGCGCTGCCGAAAAAGCTGGCTCCCGAGGGAACGCTGCTGACCGCCGCAGTAGATTGGGTGAGCGAAGGCGATCGGGATGTTAACGGCTTTGTTGAAGCGGCCATGCCGTCGTTTGCGCCTTCATTGCTCGCCATCCGTTACAAAAACCGCCTCTACGCGCCGATGGTGATCGAGACCATTGGTGTACCGCTTAATTCGCCTTCCGACAAGTACGGCCGCTTTGTCCAGCTTCAGTTGCCCGTGACGCTCAGCACGCTGACGGCGTGGGATCAGCGCGACTGGAACGACTCCCGATACTCATAGCCTTGGAGGCAGATTGTATGTTTGAACAAGTAAAGGCCGGCCTGGGCGATTTCCTTCAAGGCTTCTATGACGGAGTGGTGCCCACCACCCGCGCCCTGGAGGAATTCACCGTTCGCGGCTTCCCTTACTGCGTGGCATGGGCCCCCACGCGCATGGTGGACAAGGCCGAGGAGATGCTGTCCCAGTGGCAGCGCAACGACACGCACCAAGGGCCCACCAAGCCGCCGAAGCTTCCAGTGGTGCTTGTTGGTGTGGCTAAGGACTGGTCGCCAGCAGAGAAGAGCTTTACCACGCAGATTGCCGACCCGGTGAACGTCACTTTCCCGCAGGACGCGAAACAGCGCTTGTTCCGTCTGCGTACCGTGGCCGGCGATATCCGCACGCAAGTAGTCATCTTTGCCAGCGATGAGCCCACGGCGCACAGCCTGGCTGCTCAGTTCGCGTTGTACCTCGACTCGCCCAGCCGTCGCCGCTTTCCGGCACGCTACTCATTTGCGGGCCTTGAGCACGAGTATCCGGCACAGATCGAAGTGCCCGACAACCCGGCCATGTCCATTGAGACCGGCAGTAAGAATCTGACCGTGCTGGCTCTGAACTTAACACTCAAAGTCACGGTGCCGCTGTTTATGGCTCCTAATCCTGGTGAACCCAACGACGGCCAGGGCGTTCCTGGTACCGACGACCCCGCGGGCTATCCGCTGGTGAGCAAAGTGGATAGTCGAGAGGAGTCTATTACATGGCACTGAATCATGACGATCAGGGGTTTCTAGCCGGCTCACGCCTTAGCAGGGATGAGGCAAGCGAATACCTGGAATCCATTCGTGACGAACTACGAGCCATTCGTCAGGATATCTCGACCGATTCACGAGGCGCCGCGCCCAAGAACCCCGGCAGCGTGCCAGCCCGGGACTACGGAGCGCTCTCCCCTGTCACCCCAGGAGCGAAGCCCCCGGAACATGATGAGCTGACGGTGCGTGTGGAGGTAGATCCCGCTAAGGAAAGCGGCAAGCCCACCCCGGCGGATCCCATTTCAGCCACCGCTACGCCTGACGCTGCTACAGGATCGCGCGCGCCCCTGAAGGCCATTACCCCGGTAGCGCAGCCATCGCAGCGTGATAGCCAAGGCAGGTTTATTGGCGGTGATGTAGCCACGCCCAGCGCTTATGGCGATGGAGGTGGAAGCAAGGTTTCTATGGCCGTGGATGGGATGGGGCACCGGCTCAGCAGTGCCGTACAGGAGATTGGGGCAGGCAGTGAAGAGTCTGACCCCGCGGTTAAAGCCTTCAATGAGGTAGCACAGCCTCTTTCCCGTGGCTTCGGCAAGATCATGGGCGATGGCTCTGATCGTAAGCAGGAGCGCTGGTACCGCCGCTTCTGGACGATGATGCGCGGCTCGCGCAGTGAGGATCGTGCCGCCGACAAGCGACAGCAGCGCATCCTGAAGAACATCGAGCGTAAGCCAACAGGCGGTGGCGGCGGATCCATGCTTTGGCGTGGAATCATGCTGTTATTAGCACCCCTTGCCGGCATGTTGTCGCTGCTGGGTGGTCTGCCAATAGCGTTAGCAGGCGCGGTGATAGCAGGGCTCAAGGGGTTATTGACCGCCCTAGGGATGGGCAAGATAGCCCGCCGAATGACCATTCCCGGCAGCGGACGCTCTACGTCACAGCGAGGTGGAGGACAGGCTGGGCGCGCAGCAGCACGAGCAGGCACAGCAGGCAGCACGGCTGCGCGATCCACAGGACAAGGTGGATCACAGGCGCGGGGGGGCGGTGACGCAACGCCCAGTCGAGGTGGGCGCATTGCGGGGGCACTGAAAGCGGGCGGTCGCCGTATTCCAGGCATTGGCGCCTTGCTTGGCCTTGGGTTTATGGCTAGCGATGTAGCGGCCTCTGAGCGCAGTGACGCAACCCGGGAAGAGAAGAACGTTACCACCGGGCGCGCCGTAGGCGGTGGTGTTGGCGGCATTGGTGGCATGGCAGGCGGCGCCGCTGCCGGGGCTGCCCTGGGTTCCGTAGTACCGGTTATCGGCACGGCCGTAGGTGGCATTGTCGGCGCAATCGCTGGTGGCTACTTCGGTGGCGAAGCGGGCGAGGTGCTAGGGGAGAAGGCTGGCCAGTGGCTGAACACCATGAAGGACAGCAGCCTGTTCCAGGGCATGGCCGATAGCTGGCATTACGCTTCTGATATCAGCTCTTCGCTTTGGGAAAGTGCTACCGACACAGTATCTACCAACTGGAAAAGCGTTACCGACCGGTGGGATAGCGTATCGACAGCTGTAAGCGATGGTTGGGGTAAGGCAACGGATGCCATTAGCGACCGCTGGGAAGCCGTTACCGGCGAGATGAAAGACCGCTGGGGGGACGCGGTAGATCTTGCGGCCAAGGGGTGGGATGCCCTTAAAGACGTCATGGGTGGCGTCAATGATTGGATAGCCGAAAAGACGGGTATTGACGTTGGTGGCTCGCTTAACCGGTTGTCAGATGCCGCTGTTGAAGGCGCAGCCAGTGTGAGTAGCTATGTAACCAGTGGTTTTGAGTCTGCCACCACCACTGTTCGCGAAGTTAGCGAAAGCGCCTGGGGGAGTGTTACAGGCGGCGCGGAAGCTTTAGGGAGCTGGGTTTCTAATACGCCGGTTGGCACGGTTGTAGGTGATGCTATCGGCAAAGCGAATAGCAACCTTACGGGTAGACGCAATTCCCGCGCGGCGGAACCGGCACTCACTGCCGCTATGGCGGAAGCGGGCATCACAGACCCCAATGAGCAAGCGGCATTCATGGGGCAGATGCATCATGAGTCGGCTGGTTTTACCCAGCTAGAAGAGAGTTTTAACTACTCCTCTGCCGATCGCATCATGGACGTGAGTCGCACTGCCAGAAACCAAGGCCCTGAAGCGGTGAAAGCCGCTATGGCACAAGGGCCGGAGGCAGTAGCCGAGCTTATGTACGGCGGGCGCATGGGCAACACTGAGCCCGGTGATGGCCACCGCTACCGTGGGCGCGGCTTTACGCAGCTTACCGGGCGCGATAACTACACCGCTGCCAGCGAATCGCTAGGCATTGACCTGGTCAACAATCCCGACATGGCGACGGATCCCGAAGTGGCTGCCAAGGTGGCCACCTGGTATTGGCAAAACCGTGGTGGACTGTCTGAAGCTGCCCAGCGTGGCGATACCAGCGAAGTAACGCGGCTGATCAACGGGGGGCAAAACGGCCTTGAGGATCGGGAAGCACAGACGAGCCGCTATTTAGCCGCGGCAAAGGCTGGAGAGTTCACGCCGGCGACCGTAAGCGAACCTGATATCAACAATGTGGCTACTCGCCAAAGCACCCCAGGGACTATAGCCACCGTAAACACAGGCCACCTGGGGGCAATGGGCTTGGCTGCCAGGGCTCCGGCTTTAGGAGCTGCTTCACCGCAGCCTGTCAGCATTCCTCCTCTGCGCGTCCCACCAGTCACCGAAGCGCCTACCGTTAGCGTGCCGTTGTCGCAAGGCGGGAAGCAAGAAAACCAACGAGCAGATTCTGGTCAACGCCACGAGGACGTATCACGGGATGTCTCGGATCGGCGTATTGCCCATATCGTCACCGGTGCCTACAGCGGCATGTCTTGAGGTCATGAGCCAATGGTTTTTGACGGTGGTTTTCGAGGTTTCTCGGAAACCACCACAGAAACCTCGCCGGAAACCAAAATTCTCTCCTGTTTACGTCATCAGAGGGGATGCATAAACAGCTTGAAAGCCGCGTGATTACTGACATCAAGGTGTTGTGGCTAGTGCCCATTAGCGGGTGTGTGTTCTTAGCCATCAATCCGACATATGACCCTAACGCGCGCGCACGCGCGCGAGACCCTAGAGGAAGAAAGCATGAACCTGGCTGATTGGATCAATAAGGAAGTCCATCTGCGTGCCCGTCAGATTGAGGACGGCATGGCACGTCGGCTGTTGATGGAAGCGGAGCACCTGAGCGGCTTGACCGAATACGAGGCGAAAGAGCGTCTTGGCATTCTACTGGACGGAATGCGAATGACGGAGATTGTGTCGCGGCGCGACGCAAAGCCGCGGGAGTCGTGGGGGGAGGGAATGCCTGAGGGTACGTGGGTTGCAGCTCGTCGTGTGTGGGAGAGCGACCCCCGTGATGGTTGGGCATGGCTTAAGCGCGAGCTCGACCTTCCTGTCAGCAAACCTGCCATTCGGAAGCGCGCCCTGAAAGAAGAGTGGGAGAAACGGCGCGGCTTCTTCCCTGTGCTGCCGACTTCGGCTCGTATGATCTGTGAAAGGAAAGAGGCATGACAGCTGGTGTCGATGTTCGCCCTGGCCATGAATACCGTCGTGAGCGATTGATCGGTGGGCGCAATCGCTTGATGCAACGGCGGCAATGGGCGCTACTGCGTAACGATATGGCTACCCTGTCCAGACTGGATCGGCAGCTGGAAGATATGTCCAAAGAACTCAAAAAGTCGGGCAAGGCCTGGGGCCGCGAGTCGGTCAGATCTGGTGTGAGGCGAGAGCGGGTTATTCAAAAGGGCCTCAAGAACAGGTGGTCCCGCAGGCCGCCTACGATCTACCGCTATCGGTGACGGTGTTGTGCGACGCGTATTCTACAACGCGCCCTTGTCGCCATCGGTGCGTCGTGACAACAGTATGGGAGACCCACAAACAATGAACGTGAGGTCTATCCCATGCGTGACCGCCTTGAGCTTGCCTACCTCTTTCTGGAGCTGCTGACCGTGGCGTTGGATATCGTCCAGCGCCTGGCCGAGTGGTGGCCGTTTTGCGTACTGTGAGCGTCTTCTGGACAGCGTGCTCCTCCTGGTGTGAACTGCTCAGGCACACACCGGGAGAGGTTCATGGTTGATTTCGTAGCACTTACTGGCAGCATCAAGACAGCCTTCGACTTGGCCAGGTCGGCAAAGGACGTTAACGATCAGGCGCGGGCGAACGTAGCCGTGATTGGCATCATGGAGCAATTGATGGACGTTCAGTCTCATCTATCCGCTACGCAAGTCGAGTATCAGGCGCTCCTTGAGGAGGTGTCCCGCCTGAAAGGCGCCCTCGACGATAAGAGGCGATTCGACGATTACCGTCTGGAACGGACACCCATGGGTGGTTACATTTTCACGCTCAAGGAGGAGTGCGTCACCGACGACCGCCCGCCGCACTCAATCTGCCCGCGTTGCAAGGAAGACGGACGACTATCGCCGCTGTCGGAGTCGTCATACCGGTTTGATTGCCCGACCTGCCCATTCGTGGCAGGCAAGAAGCCACGGCCACCTCGGAATAAGCGGAGTGTCGTACACCCTGGTTTTACCTAGCTAACGCCATTTTTGTGCGACGCAACAAATTCAAGATTATTCCTATTATCTTGAATTTTTGGTGTCAATAAAATCAATGACTTATAGATTATAGATAAACTCAAAAAAGCTCTGGCAGCATCGAAGAAACCACACAGAAAAAACGCTGAACATACGACTACGCTCCGCGCTTATGGCGAGGGTGGTCAGTCGTCCTGGATGGGGTGCTCTAATCTGGTTTGGGTTTCCGTTATGGGGCAACCCAGTGCCGCAAGGCGGGAGGTGCTTCATGAATATGCCAATGGCCTTAAATGGCCCAACGATGTCGAGCCTTGAAATTGCCGAGCTAGTTGAATCCCGCCACGATGCAGTCAAGAGAGCAATCGAGCGCCTTACTAATCGAGGAGTTATTGTCCAACCACCATTGGTGGATGTACCTAGTGAAGATGCAATGGGGCGGTCGCGCAATACGCAGGTCTATGTTTTTGAAAGAGAGCAAGGCAAGCGCGATAGCTACGTTGTTGTTGCTCAGCTTTCGCCAGAGGTCACGGCTCGCTTAGTAGATCGCTGGCAAGAACTAGAAGGGCAAGTCGCCAAGCCTGCGCAGCTTTCCCGCATCGAGATATTGCAGATCGCCCTGGATTCAGAGCAGGCGCGCATTGCTCTGTGTTGTCGAGGGTGTTGGATTTAGATCGGGAAGCCGTAGTGGGAGCCGTCAGGCAGTTCGACATGAATACGAACTCGACCACCTGCTGCTTCGACATAGCGCTTGAGAGAGCTCAGACGGAGATCATGTTCATCTTTCTCCATGCCGGCGACGGTTGGCTGCCTAATGCCCATAGCGTCGGCCATCTGGGCTTGAGTCATCTCTACTAGACGACGAACCTCCGAGAGTCGCAGATCAAGCAGGATCTCGTCAGTCTCAGCCCTCGCAGCCGCAACGACTTCCGGTTTCTCGCTAGCCAGAAGCTGTTCCAGTGTACGTGCCATTTTCTTACCTCACTTTAGCGATTCCAGATGCGCGGCGTATTCCCGATCAGGCTATTGGAATCATCTCATCATAAAAGCGTTTATCGTTCCTGCCCTTTATGGTGATTGGGGTCTATTACGCGCAGCCCTGTGCCGAAACGCGCAGAGTGTTGAGCTTCAATGCCCGCGTTATTGCGTTATTTAACGCTGCTGTAGCACCTGGGGCTCTACGGTTGCCGTGAGGGGTGTTACTTCAAATAACCCCCTTCCATTTGCTGGTCAAGCTAGGCACAAGGGTCGGCACAAACTGCCGACCCACTCCCGATTTGATGGGCGGGAGCTTCCCGTGCGTGAGGCGTCGCTATTTCAGCGTTATTGCGTTATTTAACGCTCCCGTCCAAGGGTCTGCGTAATCGGCACACCCTTCCCTGCGCTTGGATGCCGGGAGGGGTCAATTCCGTCCAGGCCCCTTGCGGCCACGCGTATGTATGGGGTCTGTTCGGTTCAGCCCCCTCCTCTGTGCCCACCCTTCACGGCCAGAGCCTCTTGCGCGCGCTGGGCGTCGATGGAGCGGAAGGGTCGTAATCCGATCACTACCCCCGAGCTTCCCGCGCGCGAAGGGGCGGTCTCGAGGTAATCAGCGGAAAACTCCGCCGATTGAAGAGCTTCCCGCGCGTGAAGGGGCGGTCTTTTCCTCAGTTTGAGTACAAGCAACTTACGCGCTATGCGCGCAGTGAGATTTTCCCACATCGTTATCTCGGCGTTATTGCGTTATTTAACGCCGCTATCGCATGAGGTACCGAGGTTCCTGGTGGGGGTCACCGCTCCAGTGACCCGTTGCACCATCGTAGAGAGGAGGGGGGGTTATTCGGATTAATACCCTGCGCACTTAGTGCATTGTCGGGCGTTTCACGCCGGTATTAGTCGGAATGGCAGAGCGTGTTGAACGGAGCTTAAGCCTGGCTGGTTGGGCGTGTGATACTTCGCCTGAAATCCGCGCGTCGATTTCGTTCAGGAAGTCGCGTAGAACCTGCTCGACCCCGCCGCATTTTGATAAACGAACGTTTCTAGCCGCGCCGCCTGAAATCGTGCGTCCGTCTGGCAGGTCTAATGATCGACACCATTTATCTTTCATCGCTGAATCCTCGTGTGTGGGCCGCTTAAGTTAGTGGCGGCATTTCTCAATATATCGCGACGCTATCTTTTCGACACCCCCGCACGGCCGGTTGCATAGGGATGTTAATAGCAGATGAGCAGGCGCGTAATAATAAACATGCTTCAAGCACCGTCTATTTTTTCCCACAGGCGTCGATAATGGTTAAAGGTATGCAGTGGGGTGGCTTCTTATTTTCGCTGCTTACAGGGCTTCTTTAAGCGTTCTGGGTGATTGCTTGCCAATAAACGCGCGCACATTCGAATGGCATCGGAAATTGATGGGATTTACCTGTGGGGTAATTCCACTGCGATTGCCCTGGTTGGCTTGGTCGAAAACTTCGTTCTCGCGCACGTCAGAGAGAGTAGGGTTTGGTTAAGGACGGTTCGGGTGCATCT
>CEQZ01057187.1_pt1 | contig 15486 bp, 14 predicted proteins | sample 530941 | NCBI WGS metagenome assembly CEQZ01 (sample SAMEA2621107, study PRJEB7988) | marine metagenome | biome: marine biome (ENVO:00000447); feature: mesopelagic zone (ENVO:00000213); material: "saline water (ENVO:00002010), including plankton (ENVO:xxxxxxxx)" | depth 800 m | reverse complement strand
TGCATTTGAACAACAACGGCCCGTTATCATCCGCAATCCACTGGCAACACGCCCCTGGCAGCATGTGCTTGAACCCCTCAGCGGCTATCTGATATTAGCTGAAAGGCTATTTACACAAGGCACTGCATACGCAGAAGGCTGGAACTTTGGCCCGCGCGATGAAGACGTAAAACCCGTAGAGTGGATACTCAATCACATGGTACAGCAGTGGGGTGCCGGCGCCAGCTGGCAACTGGATGTCAATCCTCAGCCCCACGAAGCCCAGTTACTCAAGCTGGATATCAGCAAAGCGACAGCGCAACTTAAATGGCAGCCGCGCTGGTCGCTGGAGCAAGCCTTGGATAGCATTGTTGAATGGCATCAATTCTGCCTCGCAAAGAAGGATATCCGCGAGGCAACACTCAATCAGATCAGCCTATACCAGGCTGGTTGATTCAAACATTCGTATACCGATTACAGTACAGGCAATCATCAATGACCCCCGAAACACTCCGTCAGGAAATCAGCAAACTCGTAGAACAGTACGCCAATGAAGCTTTGGCACCCAAAGCATTCACCCCTGGCGAAACAGTGATCCCGCCCTCAGGCAAAGTTATCGGTGCCCGTGAACTGCAACTGATGGTAGAAGCCTCACTGGATGGCTGGCTGACCACAGGCCGCTTTAACGCCGAGTTCGAGAAAAAACTGGCGGAGTTTATCGGCGTAAAACACCTGATTACTGTCAACTCGGGTTCCTCAGCCAATCTGGTGGCCTTCAGTACCCTGACGTCGCCCAAGTTGGGTAATCGCGCCATTAAAAAGGGCGATGAAGTGATTGGCGTGGCAGCTGGCTTTCCAACCACCGTTAACCCTATCGTGCAGTTTGGTGCCGTACCCGTGTTTGTCGATGTGGACATGCAAACCCACAACATCGATGCCGACTTGATTGAAGCAGCGATTTCGTCCAAAACCAAAGCGATCATGCTGGCGCACACATTGGGCAACCCTTTCAATCTGGCCAAAGTCAAAGGCCTGTGTGAAAAACACAATCTTTGGCTGGTCGAAGACTGCTGTGATGCGTTGGGCGCAACCTACGATGGCAAAATGGTCGGCACATGGGGTGATATCGCTACTCTGAGTTTCTACCCAGCACATCACATAACCATGGGCGAAGGCGGAGCGGTATTCACCAATAACCCGACCCTTAAAGTGATTGCCGAATCCTTTCGTGACTGGGGCCGTGACTGTTACTGCGCACCGGGTTGTGATGACACCTGTGGCAACCGCTTTGGCCAGCAATTCGGTACGCTGCCGCAAGGGTACGACCACAAATATGTTTATGCGCACTTGGGCTACAACCTGAAAATTACCGATATGCAGGCTGCCTGTGGCTTGGCACAGCTAGAACGCGCGCCCGAATTCATTGCCACCCGCAAGCGTAACTACCTTCTGCTGAAAGAACGTTTGGCCAGCCTTGCTGACTACCTTGAAGTTGCAGAAGCAACACCCAATAGCGACCCTTCATGGTTTGGCTTCCCGCTAACGCTGAAAGAAAGCAGTGGTGTGCAACGAGTTGACCTGCTGAAATACCTCGATCAGCACAAGATCGGTACCCGACTGTTGTTTGCTGGTAATCTTACTCGTCAGCCCTACTTCCAGAACGTGGAATATCGTGTAGTGGGCGAACTCACCAACACCGACCGCACTATGAACCAGACCTTCTGGCTTGGCGTGCAACCATCACTCGGACACGAACACTTCGAGTTTGTGGCCGAGAAGCTGGAAGAGTTCTTCGGGCTGAATTTCTAATGAAGCATATACTGTTGACCGGTGCGACCGGGTTCTTGGGTAGCCACCTGTTGGAAGCCCTGCTCACGCAGGGCTACAAGGTGACCATTACCAAACGGTCAACGTCGGATACTTGGCGGATCGATCACCTGTTGGAACGGGTCAGCGCCTGTGATGTTGATCTGGTGGAGATTGAAGAAGCGTTCAAGGCTGAAAAAGTCGATGTGGTTATCCATACAGCGTGTAATTACGGCCGTCACGGACAACACGCACATGAAGTTGTTGAGACGAATTTGCTTTTTGCATTGAAAGTACTTGATGCGGCCACCTTCTTTAACACAGACACCTTCTTTAACACAGACTCCTTATTGCCCAAATATCTGAATGCATACTCGCTTTCAAAAAAGCACTTTGCTGAATGGCTCAAACAGCGCAGCCAGACAATTAAAGTGGTTAATTTGAAGTTGGAACACATGTATGGTCCTAAGGATGATCAAACAAAGTTAGTTCCTTGGTTAATTAAGCAGCTAGAGCAAGGTGTAAGCCGTATTCCGCTTACGGAAGGGGCTCAAAAGCGCGACTTTATCTATATAGATGATGTTGTATCCGCCTATTTAGTGGCGCTGCATAAAGCCGACCAGCTACCTGAATATACGGAGTTGGATGTGGGTACAGGCGAGCTAACCAGTGTCCGTGATTTTGTGTCCGCTATTTTTAGAGTCTATGAAAGCCTGAACCCCGGAACCGCAACCCAGCTTGGTTTTGGAGATGTTCCCATTCGTGACGGCGAAATGATGGCAGTTGAAGTTGATAATAGCGCACTGAAAGGCTTGGGGTGGTGTGTGAGAACACAAAAGACAGTTGGACTAAAAAATTTATTCAAGGTGGTTCAATGAAATATCTGGTTACTGGCGGCTGTGGTTTTTTAGGCTCAAACATTGCGAGTGAAATACTGCGAAGAGGTCATGAGTTAGTTGTATTTGATAGTCTTTATCGTTTTGGTAGTTATCAGAATCTGGAATGGTTGAAGGATCAAGGTGACTTTGAGTTTATACATGGCGATATTCGCAATGCCAATGATGTAGAACGTACCGTTCGCACCCATAAACCGGACGTGATTTATCATCTCGCTGGCCAGGTTGCAATGACCACCTCCATTGCTGATCCACGCATGGATTTTGAAGTAAACGTAGGTGGTAGCTTTAATCTTTTGAATGCTGTGAGGCTCTATTCGCCGGAAAGTACAGTCGTATATTCATCAACCAATAAAGTTTATGGCGACTTGGAGCAATTTCATTATCAAGAGACTGAAACTCGTTACGAATGTATAGATAAACCCAATGGCTTCGATGAGAACGTAAATCTCGACTTTCATTCACCCTACGGCACATCAAAAGGTAGCGCCGATCAGTATATGCTGGACTTCGCACGTATTTATGGATTGAAAACAGCCGTTTTTCGCCATTCCTCCATGTTTGGTGGCCGTCAGTTTGCGACATTCGATCAAGGCTGGTTAGGTTGGTTTACTCAGAAAGCCATTGAGATAGAAAAAGGTATTGCTAAAGAATCTTTCACCATTTCAGGCAACGGAAAGCAAGTTCGTGATTTGCTGTACGCCAGCGACTGCGTAGCTCTTTATCTTCAAGCAGCTGAAAAAATTGAATGTATTAAAGGTCATGCGTTCAATATTGGCGGTGGCATTGATAACTCATCTTCGCTTCTAGAGCTTTTTTCGTTTCTTGAAAAAGAACTCAATATTACGATGCATCACCAAAAACTACCTCCGCGTGCAAGTGATCAGCTTGTTTTTGTGGCCGATATCGAAAAAGCGAGAAAGCTGATTGGTTGGGAACCTAATGTTCCCAAAGCGGAAGGGATAAGGAAAATGATAGGTTGGGTTTTATCAAAATGATCGATATACAGATTCCTACGTACAATCGTGCTGTATTTATGAAGAAGAATATGTTGATTCTTGACTGCTAGATTATAGAAAGAAGTCTTTGTAATTATTACAAAGAAGCTGGGCTTGGCTAGCTTAGCGGATTATATTGATTAATGTAGAACAAGTATCCAGTGTGGTAATAGCTGCGACACCCATTTTTTAGACTGGAATGTTCAGGTTGTATTTAAAGCGACAAAGAATCTTTTTTTACGGTGTGGCACCTAAATGGGAATTTACGAAAAGAAAAACCAAGAACCGCCTATGAGTCACGGGTTAGTTTCCATATGTATTCCTACCTATAATCGACCAGCCTTAATAGGAAAGTTACTGTCGTCTATTTTGGCCCAAACCTATCAAAATTTTGAAATCATTGTAACTGATAATTCTGATAATTTTGATACGCAACTATTGATCCAAAATCATTTTACAGATCCTAGGATAAGTTATTTTAAAAACACGACTAATTTAGGCATGGGGGGTAATACTCAAAAAGCCTTGAGCCTTATAAAAGGTGAATTTTTTACGTTTACACCTGATGACGACCTCTGGATAACTCAATCTAAGCTAGAGTCTCAAGTTGCTTTTCTTCAGCAAAATAGAGAAATTGATATCATTTATTCTAATGCTGAGTCGATAGATTACGATGGGAATATTCTTGAACCGTTCGGTTCAGTCTATGATCTAGCAGATAACAGTTGCATACATGTTCTTGATTCTGCTGAGTTGTTGCCTGGAGGTAACTCAGCTTACTTTCTGAATATTCTTACACCTGTTATGAGGGTAGGCCCTCTACTCGACATTTTTATTAAGAGTTGGTTTTTCGAGTCTGAAGAGTTCTTCTGTTATCACCTTGCTGCTTCTAAACAAAAGATTGGCTTTTTAATCGATAAGACGGTTGCATTGAGAGAGGCCGAACACTACAGGACGGCATTAGAAGACGGGCGAATTGTGGATTGGAAAAAGCGAAAAGATATTCGAATACGCCAGATAATTGCAATTTATACTGCTTCAATTTATCTATATCCGGAAACTAAAGAGGCCTTGGAGACAGCTAAAGTAAACAACGCATTAGCTAGGCACCTGCTCATACAAGCGAAGACTAGCAGATCACTCAAATTAATGATCACAACTTTTTGTTCCTGTCTTTTACTATTCCGTAAATTTAACTTGATTTATATGATAAAGACAAAAACTAAAACAGGAAAATCTTTTGGTTAAAAAAATTATATCTTTCGTTTTTAGAGTTATTTCAAATAATCGAATTTTGTCTAATGTAACAAATCAGTCCAAAGACAAATCTAAGGTGCTTGTTTCGTATACGACTCTACCTTTCTATACGCGGACCAATAGACACACAAATAGTCAGGAGATACATGCAATTGCAGAGATACTTCATGAGCTTGGATTCAGAGTCGATGTAGTCAATTATACTTGTGAAAAAAGAATTAACTACTCCGACTACAAGATTATTTTTGGGTTTGGGCAGCCTTTCGAAAATTCTTTCAGAGCTAGCAACTCGCCACTTATACGAATCTATTATGCCACCGGGGCCCATGTTTTTCACCAGAATGCTGCGGAGGCGCAGCGTGTAACGGCCGTAAATACACGATACAACACCAATCTCTTGCCTAGAAGATTAGTCTCTTGGTGTTGGACATTGTCTACTAATTTTTGTGATCACTTAATCATTCTAGGTAACTCTTGGACTGAGTCGACATATAAAGAATATACGAATTCAAAAATTAGTATGATGAACGCAACGGCGCTGCTAAACAATCTTTCAAATCCTAAGAATCGTAATATTAGCAAGAATCGAATGAATTTCCTGTGGTTTGGCAGCTCTGGCTTAGTACACAAAGGGCTGGATTTATGTCTGATCTTTTTCTCAGAGCATCCTGAACTAACGTTGCACATATGTGGTCCGAAGGAAGAAGATTTTTTTCGTGTTTTCGAGGACTATTTTCGTCTACCCAATATTGTATTCCATGGGTTTGTTAGCGTGAACTCATCTGTGTTTCTTGATATCTCAACAAAGTGTGTATTTGCAATATTGCCTAGCTGTAGTGAAGGACAGGCCACTGCACTATTAACAGCGATGGGAACTGGTCTCATCCCTGTAGCGACTCGTTTTACGGGTATTGATGTTACGAAGTATGGTTACCTCATTGAAGCACTGACTGTGGAATCAATCGCGGCTACAGTATCAGTGATAGAAGGTGAATCCGATGAAGTGCTTACTGTAAAAAGCGAAAAGAGTGCCAGATACGTGAACAGAAACCACACTTTGCGGAAATTCAAAAAAAATATGAGAAAAATTCTTGCAGAAATTACAAATGAAGAATAAGAAATTGGCAAAGGATACGCTGTGGAATGCAATAGACTACATAAGCACCCTAGGTATATTCGTAATTACAACAAAGCTAATCATTACACAATTTGGAACTGACGGATATGGATTTTACGTCTTTTTTACCTCCCTTGTTGGTTTATTTGCTATGGTCGACCTGGGGATGGGTATGGCTGTATCGAAATATCTAAGTGAGAGTGCGCTGCAAAAAGACTATGTAAGGTCGAGTGAAATCATTAATGTTGCTTTGATTTTCTATGCTGTCTTTTCTTTTCTCATTGTCAGCATTGTTTACAGTTTTTCTGCCGAGATTATAGGTTTCTTACGTTTTGAGTCAATGTACTATGAGACAGGCGTGGTTGTTATTAAGCTAGTTGCGCTGATATTTTTTTTTAACCTGATAAGTTCTGTTCCGATTAATATACTGGTGGCACTAGAACAGTGGGTGGCTATTGCAGGGATAAATATCATATTTAAGATTTTGAATGCTGCGGCTCTAATATATGTTGTCGCTTTTCACGATTCGGACAACCAAGAAAAGTTCATACTTATATTTTCTATGATTTTTGTTTTAAGTGTAATTAAATTAATTTCTTTGATAGTAAACATTTACCGTAAGTCTTTTGAGTATTACTTGGTATTGCCGAGCCGTGGTATAAGAACCAGAATTCTATCGTTTCTCAAGTTTTCGTCTCTCCAATATCTTTTGTCGCTTCTCATGGGGCATTTAGATAAATTTATTATAGGTAGATTTTTCGGACTGGAAGTTTTGGGTGTTTACAGCTTCTGTGTGAATGCGTTCGCTTATGTTTATGGTTTTGTATCTAATTCATTTAAAGTTTTCTATCCAAAGCTGTCTAGATTACATGCCCAGTTGAATGTTTTGTCACTTAAAAGTTGGTTTTTTAAGTTGTTGATGTGGATTGGAGCGGTGTCGCTCCTTGCGGGGGCCGGGCTGCTTCTTCTATGGCAACCAGTGATCTCAATCTATATCGATCCAGAGTTTGCGCATGCTAGCTATTATTTCATTCCCTTTTTTGCATTGTTCTTGTGCGTTCGGTCACCTGAAATAGTCATGTATTATTTTTTTAATGCTACTGCTAATCCTAAAGTCCTTGTGAAGAATCTTATGATAAGCGCGCCGATATCTTGTATGTTCTATTTTATTTTAGTGCCTTGGCTGGGCGCTTTGGGTTTCATCTTGTCGCAAATGATAGGTGTTTCAGTTTTGTACCTTTGGCATGCCAAAGTTATTATGATGAATGGTTTTGAGGAGTACGCATTCGGACGAAAAGTAGCCTAGAGATAGCAAAAAATTTGTGTGACAGTGAATGAACTAGTCTCCAATTAAACTAGGCGCATCTTTTGCAGTCATCGACTGATTCCAGCTTACTAGACAATTCTGGTCTAAAAGTATACTAATAACGGTCTGTCCGACGCTTCTAGTCTACAGTTTGAACTCATATCAGATCGAAGATTAAGCAAGATAAACTAAAAAGGTCTGCTGAGTCTATCAGCAGAAACAATGAATTGGAAAAATTATGAAAGGCGTGGTATCAATTTTAATACCAGTCTTCAATCGTGAAGACTTCATAATTCAGACTATTCAGTCTGCTTTGAATCAAACATATAGCAACATTGAGATTATTGTTGTAGATAACGCCAGTACTGATAGTTCCTGGTCAGAGATTCAAAGAATAGCTAAGTTAGATTCAAGAATAAAGCCCTTTCAGAATGAAATAAATATCGGGCCAGTAAGAAATTGGCGTCGATGTGTTGATGAAGCAACCGGTTTTTTCGGTAAGATTTTGTGGTCTGACGATCTTATCGCCCCAAATTTTGTTGAGAAATGCTTGGCACTTTTGGATCCCGATACTGCGTTTGTTTATTCAACTGTGCGGGTATTTAAGGATAATAGTAATTCTGGTGTTACTTTGTACGCTTGCGATGAAACAGGCCATAAAAAATCAGGGCACTACATAAGAAACGCACTTTTTGGTGCAGGCGTTCCTGTTTCACCGGGTTGTGCTTTGTTTAGAATGGAAGATTTGCGGAGCTATTTGTTTGTGGATATACCCAACAAAGTAGGCAGCGATTTCTCGATGCATGCAATTGGTAACGATCTTTTGTTATTTTTGATGACAGCCAAAGATTACCGAAACTATGGCATTATATCCGAACCACTTGCTTTGTTCAGACATCACACAGGATCCATAACGGTATCGTCGTCGGAAGCACGTCTCGCTGTGCATTACTCCATTGTACGGGCATTCTTTTGTGAAAACCATTATCAGTCAGAGCTCGATAGAATGGTTGCGTTTGTTTGGTTGTTGTTAAAACGGTATCCTGAATCAAGATCTTTTAATGTATATAGTGTGGATGACTTCTTCCACTGTCGTGTGAGTGTTCGGTTTAGATATCTTCTCTTACTTATGTATTCACGTATCGCGGGCTTGCCCAAAAGGGTAATTCGTAAATTTCGTAGAATAATTGGTGGAGTATGATCTTTTAAAAATGCTAATTACCTGAATTATGGGTCAAGATGACTCTTACCTCTTAGAAAATATTTTTTTAAAAAGGATTTCAAGAGCGTGGCATCAAACGTCCGCATACATTCTTAATACACAGCGAATCGATCATATATATCAAGGCCTGTAAGTTGAACTAGCAGGCTGTTGAAAAAACCGAATTATGAAAAAATAGCGCCATCGAGTTAACAGGGTCAATCCGATGCGCGGTGAAATTTCTCCCCAATAGGTTTGTTCAGTTATCGCACACTGGAACCTCGAATTCCAGCCGATCATCCGATCAGAAAAGTGCGTAAAGTTGTCGATCAGGCTCTGACAGAGTTAGTGCACACGTTCGATGATATGTATTCCAGTGTGGGTCGCCCGTCGATACCACCGGAACAGCTGACTAGAACGAAGCTGTTGCAGGTTCTGTTCACAGTCCGCTCCGAGCGTCAGCTGGTTGGGCGACTGAACTATGACCTTATGTTGCGCTGGTTCGTTGGCTTGGGCATGGATGATATGGTCTGGAACCATTGGACCTTTCCAAAAACCGGGACAGGTTGATGGTGCATGAGATTGACACGCTGTTTTTTGATGCCATCAAGAAACAGGCATATGCCAAGAAGCTGATGTCGCGTGAGCACTTCAGTGTTGATGGCACATTGCTGGTAGCGTGCGCATTGATGAAGTGGTTTCGTCTGAAGGGCGGTGCTGACGATGTTGACTCGGGCGATGATTTTTACGGTCAAACGCGCTGTCGACTTCAATGCTATAAGACCGTAAATCATCAATTTAGATTGTCCTCCCAATCCAATGGGAGTTTCCTATACGGTGACCAAACCAGAAGGAGACGTCCATATTGAACCGAGAGGACTTTTACATGATAAAAGAAATGAAAGAGCAAGGCGCACATTTGCTAGAGATTGCTCTCAAAGTCGGTTGCAGTAATCGTACTATGCGCCGTTATCTGGCATTGCCATCGCCCAAAAACGGGCGGCGCACCCCGGAATTTCAACTGTGACTTTAATGAATTTTTGGAGGTATATTATTTTGATTTACGTATGGTGTGATTTATCATGAAAAAAGCCCTAGTAACAGGCATAACTGGCCAAGACGGTTCGTATTTGGCTGAATTCTTACTCGAAAAAGGCTATCAAGTACACGGAATCAAACGTCGTGCATCATCTTTTAATACTCAACGTGTTGATCACATATACCAAGATCCTCATGTGCCAAATCAGAACTTTGTACTCCATTATGGCGATCTGACTGACACTTCAAACCTGACAAGAATCCTGCAGGAAGTACAGCCAGATGAGGTATACAACTTGGGTGCGCAATCTCACGTTGCTGTATCATTCGAATCCCCTGAGTACACTGCTGATGTTGATGCAATTGGCACTCTTCGGTTGTTAGAGGCTATTCGATTACTTGGGCTGGAGAAGAAAACACGATTTTATCAGGCATCAACATCTGAACTTTATGGGTTGGTTCAGGAGGTCCCGCAAAAGGAAACTACTCCGTTTTACCCACGTTCACCTTATGCGGCTGCTAAGCTTTACGCATATTGGATTACCGTTAACTATCGTGAGGCGTATGGCATGTATGCCTGCAATGGCATTTTGTTTAATCATGAGTCACCCAGGCGTGGCGAGACTTTTGTAACTCGGAAGATTACGCGCGGACTAGCCAACATAGCTCAGGGATTGGAGAGTTGCCTGTATATGGGTAACTTGGATTCCTTGCGTGATTGGGGGCATGCCAAAGACTATGTTCGTATGCAGTGGATGATGCTTCAACAGGATGTCCCGGAGGATTATGTGATCGCCACGGGTGTACAGTATTCCGTTCGCGAGTTTATTTTATGGAGTGCAAAAGAAATTGGTATTGCCTTGACGTTCGAGGGTTCAAGCGAAAATGAAGTTGCTATTGTGGAGTCAGTGCAAGGGAGTATGGCACCGTCAGTAAAAGTTGGTGATGTAGTAGTAAAAGTTGATCCGCGTTATTTCAGGCCCGCTGAGGTCGAAACTTTATTGGGTGATCCTAGTAAGGCAAAAGAGAAACTCGGCTGGATACCAGAAATAACGGTACAGCAGATGTGCCACGAGATGGTCACGGAGGATTTGAAAGTGGCGCAGCGACATGCGCTATTAAAAAAGCATGGTTTCGAACTCCCAATGTCAATAGAGAATTAGTGTGATGCGTAAATTAAAAAGAGTCTATATTGCAGGGCATCAAGGCATGGTTGGGTCCGCCTTGGTGCGATTACTGGCAACTCAAGAAAACATTGAGCTTGTAACTGCATCAAGGACAGAACTTGATCTAACCAACCAGGCTGCAGTTAACGACTTTTTTAAAGGCAACAATATAGATGAAGTCTATTTGGCGGCTGCAAAAGTTGGCGGTATTCATGCAAATAATACTTATCCTGCAGAATTCATTTATCAGAATTTGATGATAGAGGCTAATATCATACATGCTGCGCATATAAACGATGTACAAAAACTGTTGTTTCTTGGCTCGTCGTGTATATATCCGAAATTTGCTGAACAGCCGATGAAAGAGAGTGCACTTCTAAGAGGCTCACTAGAGCCCACGAACGAGCCATATGCGATTGCCAAAATAGCGGGAATAAAGTTGTGTGAAAGTTACAATCGTCAATATGGGCGGGATTATAGAAGTGTGATGCCAACAAACCTTTATGGTCCGAATGACAATTTTCATCCTGAAAACAGCCATGTTATTCCCGCATTGATGCGACGCTTTCATGAAGCTAAGAGTTCTCGTGCCGATAAAGTTGTTGTTTGGGGTAGTGGAAAGCCAATGCGAGAGTTTCTTCATGTGGATGATATGGCGACAGCTTGTCTCTATGTAATGAGTCTAAATAAGGCCATTTATCAAGAGGCTGTAGAGCCTATGCGGTCTCACTTGAATGTCGGTTCGGGTGCTGATTGTACAATCCGAGAATTGGCTGAAATTCTCGCAACCGTTGTCGGATACGAGGGTGAGATAGCTTATGATGATACAAAACTTGATGGATCCCCTAGGAAATTGATGTGTTCTCGAAAATTGAATGAACTTGGTTGGAGCAAAAAATTTAATTTACGAGACGGATTAGCGAACACATATGAATGGTTTTTAAAGAGCTTATAGTCGACTAATTGTTTTCAAGGCTCGAACATGAAAGTACACGTAATTAATATAGCTGAAAGCAGTGCCACCCATCGTGCTAAGCGGCATGTGGATATTTACGAGGAGTTATGCAGGCGCCGGTTAGCTGGTAGCTACTTTACTTCTAATTTCGAACACGGGGCGAAGATTCGTTTGGAAAGGGCAAAATTCCGAAATAATGAAATCGTTATCTCGATACCAAGTTATAGAAGTAATTTAAGTCCAGTGCGATTCTTGGCGCATATTTGCTTTGCGATTAAGTTGTTGCCATTATTAATACTCAAGGTTAGTAAGGGAGACAAGATAATAGTTTCCTCTATACCGTGCGAGATTTCTTTTGCCGTTTATCTTGTGTCGAAAATCAAACCTAGAGTGCGCTACTATCTAGATGTTCGTGATACATGGCCGGATGCACTACCTATGACGGGCGTAAAAAGGTCCTTTTTTTACAGTTACTGCAATTTTTTTAACAGACGTTCGGTTCCATTCGCGGCTGGCATTTTCTATACTAATAGAGACTTCGAGCAGTTTCTGAGTCGATACACACATAGGATAGATAATCAATATTTTATACCTCTCGGCGCTGATCTGCGGCGATGGAATGATGCTGTAGTCTCTAATGAATTGAGACTAGGTTGTGTATACGTAGGAAACTTCAACAGGCAATTTGACTTGCGTGTATTGAATATTGCGCGTATCAATCAACTTCTCGGGCCTACTACGTTTGTCGGGGACGGCGAGCTTAGAACTGTTTATGCAGAAAAGTTCCCTTTTGCCGAATTTACTGGTCTGATTTCGAAATCCAGAGTAGTAGAAATTGTTATTAAGGCTAAATATGGGTTGTTGCCAATATCAGGGCAAGCGACGTTACCCAATAAGTTGTACGATTATTTGTTGGGTGGGCTAGATATAATTACCAATCATGAAGATCTAGCGCGAATGCTCGTGGGTGAGCTACACATGAATTTTTTTAATACCTCACTAGATTCTTATCTGTTGCCTAACGCTGCATGTAAGAGAGACTTTTTAATAGACTATAAACAAGTGTCTAATAGTGTTATTGAATTAATTATCAATGATTAAGATTGGTTCTTTTTCGGGTTTACTTCTATTTCTGATTCTGTATTTAGGTGATTTCTCGATTGGTGGTATATACCTGCTGCCTGTTGTCGCGTTATTTTCGACATTATTTGTTCTATACTTTCCCGCCACATTAATAATATTCACCAAAAACGATCTAATCTTGTTTGGGTTTATAACCCTGTTTACTTGCTTAGATTTAACTCTAATACTTTTTCGAGACTCCTATTTTAGTGATAGGGCTGTGGTAAACATTTCGCTCCTTCTAGCTTTCCCTTTTCTGAAGTTTCTATTTTCGGTGGATTGGAGGACTCGGTGGTACGTTCCGATCGCTGCTTTCTTGCTGGTAGGCGCCTTAATTAGTGATGGCCGGGGATTCATTTTCGGGCCTAATGTACTTTATCGAGTGATTTTATTCCTAAGTTTCTGCAGTGGATTGAGATTTGTATATTTCCTAGGTACGCTACTAGTTCCAGTTGCAACTCTATCAAGAGGGGCTTTCGTAACTTCATTTATTGTATTTTTGCAATATTTCCAGCGTAAGAATGCGATTTTTATCCTGATATTTTCAATAGTATTACTTTTTTTGCTGAGTTTTTTGACTGCAACACTAGTAGATGGTGTCCAGTTGCCGCGATATTTGTCTTTATATGACTATGGTGGCTCCACGAGTATCCTAGACCGACAAAGTGTCGCCGCTTCACTACTAGATTCGCAAGTACTGATTTTCGGTATGACAGATTCATTGAGAGAGTCACAGTATGGGTTTATCGTTTACCCACACAACTCAATAATTGAATTGATTTGGGCTTACGGGATTTTTGGGGTGTTTTTTTTCACTTACCTAGTCTTCTGTTTCTTTCGAATTAATAGTCATTTCGCTAAAGTTCTTTTCCTAATACTGTTTATTCCTACGCTCTTCAGTGGCGGCTATATTGATAATATGGTGGCGGTCTTCTTTTCTTGCATGTTGGTAAATTATAATGCAGCAACTAACAATAGTAACAGTTTCTTTGCATCTAGATGATGCTCTAAAACGGACGATTTCCAGTGTTCTGAGTTGGATAGGTGAGGCGAATTTGGTTGAAGTTTCTTTATGGAATATTCGCTTTTTTATAATTCACTCTGACTTGAATTCTGGTGAATTGCAGCTGGATAGCGATACAGGCTTTACTCCAGAGATTTACTATACTCCCCCTTCAGGCGTCTACGGGGCGATGAATGCTGCTCTGGATAGACTAGATTTTGGTTATGTCTGGTTCATTAACGCAGGAGATAACTGTGTGCCTGGAACTTCTGCTGAAATACTAAGTATCTTGAATTCTTCACCTTGTATTTTGCGGGGACAATCGAAGTACTCAGGGATTGGCCAAGAGTGGGTAGCTCCCTCAGATTCAAAAATTTGTGATTTCCGGTTTTTTAGCCATCAGGCTTTGATCGTGGATAGAGGATTGTTTAAACTTGGATTTGATTTCCGTTTTTTAATGTCAGGAGATAAAGAATTGTATTATCGCATGCTACCTAGTGCAAAGTGTATCGTCACATTTAAAAAAGTCATTTGTGATATGTCAGTGGGCGGAATCAGTCAGAATGGTGGAAAGGAGTTTCGCAAATTTTATGAGGACTTTGTAATTGATCGAGAATATGGCTACTTGAATCTTAAAATAGTATTACTCAGATTGTTTAAGACTCTATTTAAATATTATGGCTCAAGAATGTTGCCGGAAAGGCTATATTACGAATTGTTGTCAAGGTTCGTCAGGTAGTTAATGTTTTATTAGTCGCTATGTCTCTGAGGTTATTGGAATAAATAAATGTCGAATGATTTACCTTTTATTTTGAGTCCGTCACATAAAGAGGATATTCTGGGCTTCAGTTTGACAGTAGGAGATTCATTTACGTGTTGTGACGAGATTATTGATTATGTTTCGAAAGGATCGAAGAGCTGGCTGGCTTGTTTCAATCCACATTCTTATGTAGTGAGCATATCTGATCGAACTTTCTCTGAAGCATTGCATCATGCAAACTTTTTGGTTCCGGATGGCATTGGAGTTGTTATTGCATCGAGGATTCTAAAGGGACAAATTGCGGACAGAGTTACTGGGTCACATATTTTCCATGGTTTAAGCTATCGAATGAATGTTGCTGGTGGATTCAAAGTCTTCTTTCTAGGAGCTACTGAGGAGACTCTAACAACGATACGTGCTCGCATGGCGAATGATTACCCCAACATTCAGGTTGCCGGCTCGTATTCACCTCCATTTAAAGCTAGCTACACACGTGAAGAGTTGAATGATATGATCAATGCCGTTAACGTTGCGAGCCCCGATATCTTGTGGGTTGGTATGACAGCACCTAAACAAGAAAAATGGATTTATCAAAATTTTAATGAATTGAATTTCAAATTTGCTGCGGGGATAGGAGCTGTTTTCGATTTCTACGCGGGCAACGTTAAACGCTCTCATCCGGTATTTCAACGGCTGGGGCTTGAGTGGTTACCTAGATTGTTGCAACAACCACGTCGTTTGTGGAAGCGAACGTTTATATCGGCGCCAATATTTATAAATAGGGTGCTCAGGCAGAGATTTAAAAACTAATAGAATAATCCAAAACTAATTAGCTCAGAATGTAATACCCCCTGAAAATAATCGCGGTTGAGAGTAGAATTT
>CEQZ01003847.1_pt1 | contig 15964 bp, 12 predicted proteins | sample 530941 | NCBI WGS metagenome assembly CEQZ01 (sample SAMEA2621107, study PRJEB7988) | marine metagenome | biome: marine biome (ENVO:00000447); feature: mesopelagic zone (ENVO:00000213); material: "saline water (ENVO:00002010), including plankton (ENVO:xxxxxxxx)" | depth 800 m | reverse complement strand
TTTTGGTATATGTAGCCGCGGATCAAGTTAGGATCCCCCTTAACCGGCCACCATTCTGTTTGGCCGGGGTAGCTTCGCCAAACGCGGTTAAACCGGTCAACCACATGCAGAATACAACTCTTCTCTCCTGGTGAGCTGCCGGCCCGGCCATTATTGGGCCAGTACCAAGTGAGGTTATGACACATACGCCCGTACTCATCGACGGTCCATGAACCCGCGCCCAAGCTGTCGCTGCTCTGCGCGCACCATACACGCGCTTGATTGTTCGGCCCGAAGTAAATGCCGCCGTCACAATCACCGCCCCATTTTTCAGTCTTGCCAATATAAGCCGAGATGATCTGGCTCGGTGCAGGTGTCTTGGCGCCGTAGGGCAAGGGATCAGCAATTGCGCTGACCGGAAGAGCGACAACAAGGAGCCAAGCAAACCAAGATTTTCGAGACAACATGAAAAACTCTTTCAACCAAAGGGACGATGGAAAGGTATGCTCAGCGGATTTACAGCTCAAGTCAACGCATATTCCGCAGATTGATTGCCCAAAAAACCAACAATATCGTGTTCTCTTAATGATTAGAATGCCGACATAGGCCATGCCTTTTTAGTGGTCGTACGCATCACAAATCCGAGACAAGAACCGCTGAACCTACTGAAATAACTTGAGCATATGACATCGCATGCATATGAAGTTTGCAGAGTCTTGTATCGGAAAAAGCGGAACGTATATATGATTGATAAAGCGGAACTGAAAGCGATGTCTCGAAAAGAGCTCGAAAAGCTTTTGAATGAAGTTAGAAAGGCATTGGCATCGGCAAAAGCGAGAGACCACCGAGAGGCAAAAAAGGCTGCTTCCAAAGCAGCTGCCGAGTTTGGCTTTTCACTAGGTGACATTGCGGAGCCGACAAACCCGATGCCTGGGAAGACGAAAAGAAAAGCAAAAACCCCAAAAAAACTTTCAAAACCAGCATTTGCCAATCCGTCTGACAAGTCCCAGACTTGGACTGGAAAAGGCAGGCAGCCCAACTGGTACCGAGATCAGATTGCCGCAGGCACTGCGCCTGAGGCAATGCGCATCACTAACTGATGAAGATTTGGCCCTCGCTGTTGCGAGGGCCTTCAACACTTTTACAGCCACATTTTCGCGCTTCGACCCTGGCTTCGGAATTAACAGAAGGGGTTGTCAATTTAGCGCATAATCTACCGGGGCGACTTATAAACCTGAAGGGAAATGGCGAATTGCTGACGCGCCTCTATATGATAATGGCTCCCCAAGCATTCTCGCCCGTTATTTTACAAATCCAGTAACTGCAGCACCCGGACTTTTTTAGGCGCGCCGGTGCAGGAGGGGAAAATTACCCCGCCGCCACTTTTCCGTCATTTTTGTAGCCAGATTTCCTTTGCTCGCCTATCCTTTTGAATGCGTGGTGATTCTCCCGCCTGGGTTGCACGAGGGTTACCTTGGTAAGGTTATTCTATTCAGGAGTTTTAACATGGAACAACTCACGGTCGGGGATGTCCGCCCTCTACTTACGCTCGCGGCGAGCAGCCCTCTATTGGACGACTCTGAAGACATTGCCTCTCAGTTGCGAGGAATTCTTACTAGTCTTGGAGTAACCATTACCCCTGAGCTTGATGAAGCTTTGACTTTGATTGAAGCCAACCCAATCCTCGTTTCGGCAGGGGTTGAAGAATTTCGGAGCGCCATCGAGAACTTGCCGGACGAAACCTTATTGAGTGACGTCGAGGGGTTTGGGACGGCTGAGCCGGGCGGTAGCATCGATGTCACGCAAGACCAAAACGGCAATGACATCCAAACGTTCACTTTGCCCTTTAGCGGCACAACAATATCTGTTGAGGATGATGGCGTCACAGTCACTTTGCCGGGGGAAGAGCCTAAGAAGCTAGTGGGCTTAGAACGCCTTGAATTTACCGATGGCACATTTTTCTTGGACATCGAGGATGGCGCAGGTCTGGTCAAAGCTGCCTACGACGCGCTTCTTGGCAACGACCAACCAGATGCTGCCGGCTTTGACTTTTGGCTCGATCTCTACGAAGGAGGCACAATCGATACCTTTGCGCTCACAAATGCCTTCACGCAAACGGATGCCTTTGCTCAGCAGTATGGTGCAGTGCTGAACAATGCTGAGGCTTTGGTTCAATCCATCTACAATAATCTTTTTGACCGCGAAGCGGATGCAGCCGGGCTGACATTCTGGAAAGAATATCTCGATGCAAATGGAATTGCCGATTCCGTCGACGAAGCCCTTGCTTATATGATGCAGTCGGATGAATTCGCAGGTCTGGTCGGGACCACCTATTCTGACGGTATTTTCGTCTAGAAATAATCAGTTGAGGTGGCAGATTGAGCGCTGCCATCTCAACTATGCGTGAAATCTACCTGCAAAACGCGTATGCATCGTTAGCGCTCCGCTCATCCATGCCCGCCCTTTCGGCCGGATTGGGAAGCTAGACGTTAAAAACGAGAAGGAAATCGCTCAGCATCTTTTCGCCACATACTATCGGGAGAATATTGGTTTGAGCGACACCTTATCACCGATTTTTGTTACCAAGCCGCTTCCTTCGGAAAAGGAATTTTCCGTTGTATCTCTCGTGGCCACAGAAGAGCGCTATGAGCGGTTGCTCTGCTCTCTTTTGGCGAAGGGGTTTAGTGATCAAAATTCCGAATTCCTCGCGATCGACAACCGCAATGGGAACAGCTTTGATGGCTATTCAGCGTTGCGGGGTGTTTTGCCTGGCCTGCGCGGCCGTTATGTCCTTTTTACCCATGATGACATCGAATTGATATCTGACGGGATAGATGAACTTCGCAAGCTGCTAGAAAAACTAGAGGCCCTCGACCCCAAATGGATGATTGCTGGGAACGCCGGGGGCGTCTTTATAGGGTCAGGAGATGCCCATTTCCTGCATCTTGACGATCCCTATGGTAGCTTTCGTCTGCCCGGGCCCGACCCCGTCCGGGTATGGGGGCTAGATGAGAACTTTCTCGTTATGCCCAGACACCGAATGCCGCTACCCTCGCTGGATCTCTCAGGCTTTCACCTGTTTGCGACAGATATGTGCCTTCAAGCCCGCGCTGCGGGAGGTACGAGCTATGTTATTCCCTTCCTGTTGCGTCATCACGGAAAAGGACTTGTCGATGGAGCCTATCCCAATGCTCAAGAGATGCTTGAACGCAAATACAGCCAACTGAGTGTGAAAGGCCGGATCCAAACCCCAGCGGCGGCCTTGGCATTCGGCTGGGGGGCAAAGCTGAACGCCTTCTTGAGCCGACAAGGCCAACGGGTCTATCGCATCAAGGCTAAGTTTGGCCGGTTATTTGCGCGTCTTGGTGGGCGCTCAGGCGCAAGCTAAGAGGCATTGAGCGAAAATATCTCTGCGCCTGCCTTATTTTGCCGGAATTCCGCACTTGCCCCCTTTAGGCGATGAGATCAAATAGGGCCATATCACTTTTAAAGCCGATGGTAGAGACTGTTCCGCCATCATCAAAAGACCAGCTTTTGGCGTAGATTTCCTGCGCGCTGTCGTTCCCCTCAAAGGCATCCATGTGGATAAATATGATCTCTGTGGCCAAGTTGACGACCTTGATATTGCTATAGGTCTGCAGCAAGAAATCTAGGAAAACCCGGGCATCCTGATCAAACGTCTCAAAGCCGTCGACGCCTTGAAGCGGGCTTAGCGGATTTGGTGCATCCTCCGTGCTCTCGGGGGCCATCAGCTGGATGAGTTCAGTTTCAGCAATTTTGTCGAGGCTGGTGATCTCGAAGCTATCGAAAGCCGCGTCAAAACTCTGCAGAAAACTGATTTCTTTAACGGCTTCAGGCGCGGCGCCTGCAGAAGGTGCTGGCGTAGCTTCTTTGACCCTCGTGGTATTTTCCAAGACTTGAGCGGAGACATCATCCCAGGTCATAGAAGCCGGTGCATGAGCGGAAAGAAGTGCAATTTCAGCACTATGCATTGGCTTCACGGCCTCGAACGCTACAGGGGTGTCTACAGTTGTGCCGATGTTTAGCGCTTCTGCCTGCGCTACTTCGTCAGACGGTGTTGTTGCCTCGATCTGTCGCTGCTGCGGATGAGTGACCTCCGAGGCCAACAAAAGGGCGGCCTCTTTCGCCTTAACCTGGGTGAGTGCAGCGGACAGACTTGCGAAGCTTAGCTTTTGCGAAGTGCCATCCTCATAGGCAATTTCAACAGCATTGCTTGCAGGCAGTGGCAGGCCTACGGCAAGCGCAACAAGGCTCAAGCTGGCCCCGATGGCTTTAGCGCCATGTCCAGAGAGGCCGAGAGCCAAACCTTCCCGGCTGGCGGACGCGATTGCCCCCTGTTTTGCCAGGTCCTGATCCCCGGGGAGCGGAGGCGCTTTTTGAGCAACCAGCGGCAGCTCATCTGCGTGATCGGTCGCAGGGTTAAGGTCGCCCACTGTGTTTTTTCCCACGGAAGTGGGACCTGCGCTTTCAGCCTCCCCTGCAGCAATCATAGGCGTGGCCGCAATGAGCTCGTCTGACATCAGATAGATCGACCACACCAATGCTGCCAAAGCCGCTGCGGGATGGATGAAGACCACATCGCGGTTGCGCTTTGCGATCGAGACAACGTTTTGCCCTGATTGTCCGGCTTGCGTCACCGGTTTCACACGGCGTGAGAATTCAGCAACCAGATCTTGCAGACTGTCTCCTTTAATCGGAGCGTCTTGCATTTGGCTGGTGACCATATAGGCCCCATCAAAACGGCTAAAATGAACCAGCACCTCGTCGTGACTGTCCATGAAGACAAACCATGGGTCTCCTTCATCGGTAACCCCGCGGTCCACTTGGGTTGTTACACCCGCCAGCGCCAAGATCCGTTGCGTGCGGTAAAGGTCTGCCAATTCCTGGTTGGACCACCCTGTGATCGGTGCAGGCAGGCTGCTGGGCTGCTGAAGAAAGGAAACGTTGGCGTCAGGCTCAGAGTGGCCATCATCGACAGCCTCATCTTCTCTTGTTCTGCCGTAGAGGTCTGACATCTTGAAACTGCCGGGTGCAGCCTCTGTCTCGGTCAGACCAGACACGGCCAGAGCAGTCGACTTCATAGATCGTGGAAACCGAATAACATCAGACATCAAGCAAATCCTTTGCCCCACCATATCATTTTGGGGGCAAAGTCCAAGGTGTTATAGCCGCAACTCTCCAAGAGGAGGCGTTTGCATAGAACCCATTCAGATCAAACTCTTATTTATAGGCCCTAAAGTGACGACGTGATGGTGCTTTGCCTGGGAATAGAGCGGCTCAGCTCTCTGCTCCACCGGCCGATATCACAAGATTACGGTTGGCGGTGCGGTGACCCAGCCCCTTTGGAAAAAGGGGTGGTGGCAGAGAAACCTATATGGCCATGACTTACGACCAGTATCGTAACAATAGTGGTAGATTGAGAAGGCTAGGCAGCCCGCTGCGAGGTCATTGCGGCTAACCCAAACCCGTACGCGCATAGCGCCGGTCAAAAACCTGTGTCAGGTTGCATGGATGAAGGAACTTCACCACGCAATCCGGCTGCTCTACACGGGGCAAAGCCCACGCGCCCAACGGTTTCGCTATGGGCTGATCATTTTTGATTCGCTGACCATCTTTTACTTTATCGCGACAGCCGCCCTACCCGCTGCGTCGACGATGACCGCCATAAACACTACGCTCGGCCTGCTTATTACGATGGACCTTGCGGCCCGGCTTTGGATTTCAAACAACCTGCGCCGGGAACTGACACGCATCTATACCCTTGCGGATTTGGTCGTGGCGCTGTCATTGCTGCTCGCCCCCTTTATCCCTGGAAACTTTGCTTTCCTTCGCGTCCTGAGGGGGCTGCGACTGATCCACGCCTATCACCTGCTCCGCGATTTGCGGCGCGACAGCCAGTTCTTTCGGCGTCATGAGGATGCCATCCTCGCTGCAGTCAATTTGTTTGTCTTCATCTTCGTGACTACATCATTGGTCTTTGTGCTGGCCTTTGAGGGAGAGACTGGCGTCACGGGATATGTGGACGCGCTCTATTTTACGGTGGCGACGCTCACGACGACTGGCTTTGGTGACATCACCATGGCAACGACCAGCGGCAAGCTCTTGTCGGTCTTTATCATGGTCGTGGGGGTCGCGCTTTTTGTGCAATTGGCGCGCGCCATCTTTCAGCCTTCCAAAATCAAATATAAATGTCCCGAATGCGGCCTGAACCGGCACGAGACAGACGCCATTCACTGCAAACACTGCGGTGAACCTTTGAAGATCGAGACCGAAGGAGAGACCGCAACATAGAAACAGGAAATGGGTTGCCCCATTCCCTGTTCTGATGGCCCTTGGCTGGCGCGAGGTAAATCCCACCCAAGGTATCCATTTGTCATTAGAACCCAACCTCGGTGAAGCGCCAATAGTATTGTTGGTCATTCTCAGACCGGCTGTAGGCTCTGTGTTGTAGTCTGTAATGCTAACTCAGATAGGTCGACAGGTGGTTGGGCGCTGTGAAATCGGTGCCTGCGTCGTGCGGGCCTGTCGTATGCGACGGCAAATTTCTGGTATTCTTTAATTATATCAATGCCCTAATAAGGTCGACAAAGACTGTATTCCCCGAGGCCATGCTGCAAGGCGCCTTCCATTTGAGCTTAACCAGCATGCCTCCTGCTATCGTTGAATCGAAGCCCTTCCTAGCAACCGGGCCCGAGTATACTGGGCGTGACCTTCATTAAAAAAGAGTTTATAGCGAGACGACTATGTTTGGCTGTGAAAGATATTTATTCAATGAGTGCCAGTAACCCGCTTCAGCAGGCCTACCGGAAGTTCCGCGCCATTTTCGGGGCGACGATCCTGTTCAGCTTCTTCGTGAACTTGCTGATGTTCGTAGGCCCTCTTTATATGCTCCAGATCTATGATCGGGTGCTGTCCAGCCGGAATGAAATGACACTTATAGTGATCACTGTGATCGCCGTGGCGCTTCTCATAACCTATGGCACGCTGGAATTTGTCCGCTCGCGCATGCTGGTGCGTGCAGGCTTGCAGTTTGACAGCATCCTCTCACGGCCCCTTTTTGACCGCGTGGCACGAATGCAGCTGGTCAACCCTACCAGCGGCGCCCGCACTGCCCTGGGAGATGCGGACAAGGTTCGCAGCTTTATCACGGGGCAAGGCGTTTTAGCCTTCTTTGATGTCCCTTGGACACCGATCTTTCTTGCGCTCTGCTTTGCCTTTCACCCTTGGCTGGGTTGGGTGGCCACGGGCGGTACGGTCGTGATCTTTACCCTCGCGCTTCTCAATGAGTATCTAACCCGCAATGCGCTGAAGTCGGCCAGTACAGAAGGTCAGCAAGCGTCCGAATTTGCGGGGGCCACGATGCAGAATGCGGAGGTCATTCGTGCAATGGGGATGCAGGATGCTTTGGCAGAGCGCTGGCAGGTCAAACGCAATGGCATGCTTATTTCGCAAGCGACAGCCAGTGATTGGGCTGGCGCTGTCATGTCGAGCTCAAAATTTGTCCGAATGGCGCTCCAAGTCGCGATCCTCGGTACCGGTGCCTATCTTGCCATGCGAGGGGAGATCTCCGCGGGCGTCATGATCGCCGCCTCCATCGTGATGGGCCGAGCCTTGGCCCCTGTCGAGCAAGCTGTCGGACAGTGGAAAGAATTTGTGGCGGCACGCCAATCCAATGCCCGGTTGAAAAAGCTTTTTGCAGCGGTCCCGGAAGAACCCACGCGCATTCAGCAACCCTTGCCCAAAGGCCATCTCAACGCCGAGGGGGTCACCACCGTTGTCCCAGGTACCCGTGAAACGATCCTGCGGGCCGTCAGTTTTGATTTACCTGCGGGAAAGACGCTTGCTCTTATTGGTCCCAGTGGGTCGGGAAAATCGACTCTGGCGCGCCATCTGGTCGGTGTTGGCGATCCTATAAATGGCGCGATCCGCCTAGATCAGGTGGAACTGTCCCATTGGGACCGCAATCAGTTGGGCAAAGCCATCGGTTATCTGCCGCAGGAGGTAAAACTATTCTCAGGCACTGTTGCCGAGAACATCTCCCGCTTCATGAACGGTGCCACCGACGACGACATTATTGCAGCTGCTAAGCTCGCCGGGGCCCACGAAATGATTTCAGGCTTAAGCGATGGATATGCCACGCAGATCGGAAGCGGGGGGAGCCGTTTGTCTGGCGGCCAACGTCAACGGGTTGGACTGGCCCGGGCGCTTTTCGGCAACCCTTGTCTGGTGGTGCTCGACGAGCCCAATGCAAACCTTGATAGTGAAGGTGAAGAAGCTCTGGCACGTTGCCTCACCCTGCTGAAAAATGAAGGCAAGACGATTGTCCTGGTGACCCATAAAGCAAATATTCTGAGTGCCACCGACCTTACCTTGATCTTGAGAGAAGGAACTGTGCAGCGGTTTGTGCCTACAAAAGAGCTCTTGCAGCCCCAGCAGAAAGCTCAACAACAACAGCCTCAGCAGCAACCACAGACCGTATCGCTATCCACGGCCAAGCTGTAAGATTTGGCAGGATTTGTCCGCTCACACGACACCGAGCTGGTCCGATCCTCGTCAAGCTGTCACAACAGTTATCACCCTTACAAACCGACAAGAGATTTAGGATTTAATCGTGGCAACAGCACAATCAACTCTGATTGCGGGCCAATTGAAAAAGATGGCAAACCCGCGAAAGTATTCCTTTGCAGGGTACGTCATCCTGTTCATTACGTTCGGTATCCTGGGCGCTTGGGCTTACTTCGCCATCATTGCCAGCGCCGTTGTGGCGCCGGGGGTGGTGTCGCTGGAGAGCGACCGTAAAGTTGTACAGCACCTTGAGGGTGGCATCGTCCAAGAGATCTTGGTGCGTGAAGCTGATTTGGTGGAACAAGGCGACCCTTTGCTCGTCCTTGACAACATCCAGGTCAATTCAGAGATAACGGTGCTTGAGCAGCGCCGCGCCACCTCGGAAGCCCTGATCGCTCGGTTGGTTGCAGAGCAGACCTTTGCCGAAGAGATCGACTTTTCCCCTGACCTGCTCAACGCTGAAGACCCCCATGTGAAAAGCGCGGTGCAAGCCCAACGCAACATCTTTGAAGACCGCCGATCAATCTTTCTGTCGCAAACCGAAATTCTCGAGTTCCGCGCAGAGCAATTGAACGGTCAAGCGGAAGGCTACGAAGTCCAACTCGCTGCGGTGGAAAGACGCCATGACCTGCGCAGCGAACTTTTTGAGCGCATGCGCACAGGCGAAGAGCGCGGTGTGATCGAGAGCAACCGTCTCTCTGAGATGCAAGATGAGGTGATCCAGATTGAGGCCAGCATCGGGACTGCCATGTCCGATATTGCCCAAGTCAAAGCAGCGGCGGGAGAAGCACGTCTCAATATCCTCAAGCTCAAGCAAGAGTATAGCGAACGCGCCAACAGCGAGCTCAAGACTGCGCGCTCCGAGCTTGCTGAGATCAATGAAAAGCTGACCGTGGCCGCCGACCGGATGCGGCGTACAACCATTCTGGCCCCCACGACCGGCAAGGTGCAAAGCCTCGCCGTTACCACCCGCGGCTCTGTGATCCGTTCTGGTGAGATCCTGATGGAGATCGTCCCTAGCGATGAGACACTTCTCATCGACGCCAAGATCGCACCTGTAGATGTCGACAACGTACGCCCCGGGCTCGAAACCGAAGTGCGGTTTTCTGCCTTTAAGGCCCGTCTGTCCAAACTGGTGTTGGGAGAAGTCTTGTCGATCTCAACTGATGTTGTGACTACCAAAGATTCCAGCGAGGCGCCCTACTATCTCGCGCGGATCAAAGTGCCGGATGAAAACCTGACTGACGAAATACGAGAAGGTTTGACCGCCGGCATGCCTGCGGATGTAGTTATTTTGACAGGTGAACGGACCGTGTTGCAGTACATGTTAGACCCTCTGTCCGAAGCGATCTTCAAAAGCTTGCGCGAAGAGTAGCTACAAAAAAATAGAAGGTACTTTTGGTGAGACGTCCAAAGATCCGATGGGAGATGATGTGAGCAAGGTCAAGCGTATCGGCGATTATATAGCCGCGTTCTTCAAGCTGGGACGCACCGAGCGTATGGCCAAAGAAGCCCATCGCAACATGCGGACGATTGAAGAACGGTTCAACGGCTTGGAAGCCCGCGAGCGGCGCTTCCGAGACGGGATTAAACAGATGGTTCAGGGCGAAACCCAAGCCCTGATGGCCCGCAACGCAGAACTTGCGCGGAATTTTGTCGAACTGTCTCGACGCTTAGATCAGGTCTTGCTCGCCTCTCAAAGTGAGCCGGGGCAGCCCCCACGCCCCACCCCGGCCACCCAAAAGGCAGGGGGGCTCGAGGCCGTCATGGACAGTTTCTATCATAGGCTGGAAAACAAATACCGCGGGTCCGTCTCCGACATTCGCAACAGGCTGCGCATCTATCTGCCTGATGTGGAAAGCGCTGTTATCCGCACGGGTGGCAAACCGGTCATGGACATCGGCTGTGGCCGGGGGGAATGGCTCGAATTGCTGAATGACGCAGGCCTTACTGCCATCGGCATTGATACCAATTCGGTGCAAATTGGCGAGGCACAAGAAAAAGGGCTGGATGCGCGGCAAGGGGATGCTCGCCGCGCGCTGAGTGAGGCAGAAGACAGCTCTCTAGCCTGCATTAGCGCACACCACCTGATTGAGCATTTGCCCTTTGAAGAGGTCCTTTGGATCACGCGGGAAGCCATGCGCGTCTTGGCACCGGGGGGGGTGCTTTTGTTCGAGACGCCTGATGTGCGCAATGTTTTGGTGGGGGCGACGTCGTTTCACAATGACCCTACGCATTTGCATCCCATGACCGATCCCGTGCTCACCGTTCTGTTCGAAACGGTGGGGTTCCAGCCCATTGAGACGCGCCGACTGCACCCCCATGAGAGGCTCGCCGAGTTCATGGCCAAACCAGGTTTTGACCCGGAGTTGGCCAACTTGATGTTTGGAGCCCAGGACCTCGCCGTTCTCGGCCACAAACCTCTTCAGGAGGTTTGAGATGCGGGTTGGTGTCGTCCGAACCCAAGTGCCCTTTGTCACCGGCGGCGCTGAGCGCCATGCAGCCGGCTTGGTGGGCGCCCTACGCCAATATGGCCATGAAGCTTGCGAAATCACCCTGCCCTTCAAATGGTACCCTGTTGAAACCTTGACCGACAGTATCCTCGCCGCGCGACTGACGGATCTGTCAGAGGCGGAAGGGGTGCCGATCGACATGATGATCGGGCTTAAATTTCCTGCCTATCTCGCACGGCATCCCAATCCGGTCTTCTGGCTGATCCACCAACATCGGCAAGCCTATGATATGTGGGATGCGGGCACGTCAGATCTGCTGGACAGCTCCGAAGGGATGATGGCCCGTGATATGATCCGCGCGGAAGACCGGGCGGCTTTTGCGCGCAGTCAACGCCCCATTTATGCGAATTCGCAAAATGTGGCTGGACGGCTGAAGACATACCTGGGGCTGCCTTCGACGCCTTTGTATCACCCCCCACCGCTTGCGGACCGGATGACACAAGGCGCGTTCGGTGATTACCTCTTCGCCCCGGGACGTCTGAACCCCTCGAAACGGGTCGATCTGATGTTGCGCGCCTTGGCCAAAACACCTGGGCCAATGCGCCTGGTCATCGCTGGTGTGCCAGAAAACCCCGCCTATCTGGACGATTTGCGTAAATTGGCCGCGGCTTTGGGGATTTCGGGGCGCGTCGACTGGTTGGGCGGCGTAGATAATGAGACAATGATCCGACACTATGCCCAAGCCCGCGGCGTCGTCTTTACGCCGCAAGATGAAGATCTGGGCTATATCACGCTGGAGGCCATGCTTTCGGGCAAGCCAGTGATCACCACCACCGACGCCGGTGGGCCGCTGGAGTTCGTTTCTCACGAACGGGAAGGATTGATCACCTCTCCCGATGCGGAGGCGCTCTCAAAGGCCTTCACCATGCTTTCTGAAGATGCCACCTTAGCCGAAACAATCGGTCAGGCTGGGCTTGAGCGCTATCAAAGCATGCAGATCTCGTGGGAGCATGTAGTGGAAACGCTAACCGGAGAAACGGCAAAGCCAGCCCCGGGACCGGCGCAGATCGCGGCCCTTGAAGCAAAAGCCGCAGCCACGCCGGCCGAAGAAGCGGTGGCGCGTGTACAGGCTGCCGTGGCGCCTCCGCCCGCGCCTGCCTTGCCTTTTGCCTCCATTACCGACGTGCTGCAGGCTTATGCCTTTGACACCATGCCGCAGGAAAAGGGTGCGGGTCCCGCGCCGGTTGAACCTGGCTTGGCGCAATATCTGGGCTCTCATTGGACGCGCTACTTGACCACTTTACACCATGTTGTCGATTGTGCCCCGCGCGACATTCTCGATGTTGGAGTCTTCCCGCCTTTGGCTTTTGAGGCCATGGTCGTCAACGCCCTTAAGGACGTCAAAATGAGCGGGATTTGGGAAGGACCCCATCCTTATGCGCAGTCTGTCAAAAGCCTGAACCCGGCCTACCCTGATTTTGACATTGAGCTGCGCCCGGCCAACATTGAGCGCGATGTGATGCCCTATGGGGATGCTGAGTTCGACATGGTGTTGGGCATGGAGATCTTCGAGCATCTCGCTCTGGACCCGCATTTCTTCCTGTCCCAAGCGGCCCGCGTGTTGCGGCCAGGGGGCCATATCATCCTGACCACGCCCAATGTCGGCAGTCACCGCGGTGTGCGAAAGATGCTGGATCGCGAGTCCCCCTACTCTTTCGGCCTTTTTGTCCCCACAGGCGGGGTCTACGGGCGACACAACCGCGAATACACCCCCCGAGAGGTAGAGGCTCTGGCCCTTGGGGCAGGTTTTGAAACCCAGTTCTTGGGTACAACAGATGTCTATGACACCCATGTAGACCCCGCGACTGCAGCCCTCATGATTGCCCGCGAGGACGCATTGGAACTGCGTGGAGAAACAATTGTCTTTGTGGGGCGGAAAACAGGAGTGCCGAGTGCCCCGCCGCCCGGGCTCTACCATGGCGATCCTGCGCGGCTCTCAGGCAAACTGGTCCTGACCAAGGACGAGGCCGACACCGGGCTTACGCAAATCACCGCTCAAAACACCTCTTCAAGCTGGTGGCCGGCGACGGGCAATCAAGCGACGGCTCTCTTGGCGGAATGGATTAACGATGCAGGCTATCTAGTTCATACCAATGTCATTTTACCCCTAAGTGAAGCTGTGGCACCTGGAGAAGAGACGACGTTCAGTTTCCGCCGCGCGCCGGATCAGCCAGGTTTGGGAACGCTGCGGCTGCAGCTCTTCCAGACCGGTGTCGGGGCCTTTACCGGGACGGGACGGGCGAACCTTTTAGAACTGTCCTGTTCTGAGGCTACCTTCTTGGCCTTGGCCAAACAGGCGCTTTAATGGCCTACATAGAACCGCGCCCCATTATTCATTGGATCAGCCCCCTCCCCCCGGCTGAGACTGACATTGCGCATTACACCGCGCGCGTTCTGCCGGCTCTCAGCGCTGAGGCCGAGGTTGTTCTTTGGACCGATGCGCGGGAGTGGGATCCGACCCTAGAGCGCCACGCAACGGTCAAACATTTTGACCCGGATACGGTTATGCCGCGGGACTTTGCGGCCATGAGCCGCGGGTCAGGGCCAGAAATGCTCTTTTTGCATATCGGAAATTCCTGGGTCTTTCACGCGGGTTTCTTGCGCCTGGCACAGCGCATTCCCACGCTTGTAGTGCTGCATGATCTCGCGATCCAGGAACTGATGATCGAAGCGATTGAGCAAAACGAATGGGATGCGCCGAGCTATTTGGCTGGTATGGAAAAGTGGTATGGGGCCGATGGTCAGCACCTAGGCCAAGCGTGTCTGAGCCGAACAGAAAAAGGTTCTGCTATATCTGCCAGTCTGCCGGGCTTTGAGCTGGTTCTGGGAAAGGCACTGGGCGTGCTCACGCATACTGAGATGGCCCATCATGCGGTGCAGGCGCGGCTACCGCAGCTGCCCGTTCAGGCCCTGCCCCTGCCCTTCGAACTTGGTCCGGTGCCGTTACCGCGCCGCACCTCAAGCGGACCACTGCGACTTTTGCAATTTGGTTGGATTGGGCCAAACCGGCGGCTTGAGCAGATTTTGGAGGCTTTGGCACAAATGCCGGAAGGGTTCGACTACCGGCTAGATGTAATGGGCAAGATTTGGAATTCGGATATCATATATGACAAGCTCACCCAGTTGAACTTAGTCGATCGGGTACATCTGCACGGTTTTGTCTCAGAGCCAGTCTTGGATGATGCCCTGCGCCAGGCCCATCTGGTGCTAAACCTACGCCACCCCAGTATGGGGGAAGCTTCGGGCAGTCAGCTGCGTATCTGGAATGCAGGGGCACCGTCGGTTGTTACTCGGGAAGGCTGGTATGCTGGATTACCCGAAGACGTGGTCTATTCTGTCGACACGGACAACGAGATCGCCCAACTGCAGGCACTTTTTTTGAAGCTTGCCGCGGATCGCCGCGCAGGGGATGAGATTGGCGCTGCAGGTCGGGCCTATTTTGAAGCGCATCACGCCCCTGCCTCCTATGCGAAAAACATTATCGCCTGGGCTGAAGAAACCGCAGATCAAGCCGGGCGAGATCTGGCCTTGCGCTTGAGTTCTGAGCGGCAAAAAGCGCGTAGTCTACACCCCGATCTGCAAAAGCGTCTTACGGTGTTGACTGCGGCCGATAGGTCGAAGCGTTAATCTTTTTTAAGTGTCGCCGAAGAGCATCTCATAGGCTTCTGGCTCATAATAGCTCAACAGAATAGTCATGAAGGCTTTAGGCTCTTGTTCGAGGGCCTTCGCCCAATCGCGGTACCGCGCACTTGGGATTTTACCGCGTCCCGTTTCGAGCTGTGAAATAAAGGTGTAATAATCCAGATCAAGCGTATCCGCGAGCTGACGCTGCGATAGGCCTTGGGCTTCACGTAAGGTCTTCAGCCAGCTACCCAACTCAGCGCGGGCATCTTTATCGCGCGAGACAGCGGGGGTCATCTTATCATGTGCCATACTATGAGGCTTCCTGTTCGCGGCGCAGCCCCAGTTAAAGTCGGGGCTGAACCAGAAGTGTTGCAGCTATAGGTTTGAGGCCACCGACTTGAGTTCGGTCAGATCTGAGCCTGTTTGTATTTATAACATCTTCTGAAAAAAGATGGTATACTTTTTACTGGACATAAAGCTTGCCCGAAGGTGGCGGATTTGGTAATCCAATCCTAGCGATCACTCCGCGATCTGGCGACAATGCCGACTTCGGAAAATTTTTGCCGCGCGGTCGCTCGTGAAAAGATCATCGTGTAAGCTTATTAAGCAGGAAGCAAAAACCATGGCAACATCTGAACAAATTAACGATCTCGTCGCGCTTTACGCCGGCTATTTTAACCGCGCCCCCGATCCCGCAGGCCTCCAGTTCTGGATCGATCAGATCGATGGCGGTCGCGAGTTTAACACGATTGCTGCGGATTTCGCGTCCTCTTCGGAAGCAACCGCGCTGTATCCTTACCTGACAGCACCTGATGTGGCGTCGCCTTCGACCTTCATCACCAGCATCTACCAGAACCTGTTCAACCGCGCCCCTGACCAAGCTGGTCTGGACTTCTGGTCCGGTGTACTTGCCGCGGGGTCTGTCTCCGTAGCCGACATGATCGAAGCGATCATCAACGGTGCCGTTGATGCGCCCGACGCAACACCCCCCACCTTCGACAAAACAACGCGCGACAATAAAATCGAAGTTGGTCTGGATTTCGCCGTCGACGCAGGCAACACACCCGGCTTCGAATTCGATGCTGCCGCTAAATCTGCCGCAGTCGATGCGATCGATGACGTCACAAACGACCCTGCAACCGTTGCCGCCGCCAAAGCTGAAACAGATGCCTTCCTGTCTGGCACAGCCAACCTCGGCGACACCTTCACGCTCACCGCAGGTCTCGACGTCCTCGCAGGCGCCGAAGCAAATGACACATTTG
>CEQZ01057190.1_pt1 | contig 16176 bp, 17 predicted proteins | sample 530941 | NCBI WGS metagenome assembly CEQZ01 (sample SAMEA2621107, study PRJEB7988) | marine metagenome | biome: marine biome (ENVO:00000447); feature: mesopelagic zone (ENVO:00000213); material: "saline water (ENVO:00002010), including plankton (ENVO:xxxxxxxx)" | depth 800 m | reverse complement strand
TGCGGCGATGGCCAGCCAGGTCGTCATGGTTTTTGTTTGCCAGGCGGGTGTTTGTCCGCATAGCGTTTCACTGGGCTGGCCGCATCGCGTTGACGTAGCCATTGCAGCTTTTCGTTGATCCTTTGTTCCAGGCCGTTGGTACCCGGGTGGTAATAGCGTGTGTCCTGCAAGGGCTGCGGGAAATAATTTTCCCCGGCGGCATAGGCGCCCTCTTCGTCATGGGCATAACGATACTGCGCGCCATAGTCCAGATCCTTCATCAGGCTGGTGGCAGCATTACGCAGGTGCAGGGGCACCTCATGGGAGGGTTGGCTGGCGACATCGGCCTTGGCGGCGTTAAACGCCATATACACGGCGTTGCTTTTCGGTGCGCAGGCCAGGTAAAGCACGGCATGCGCAAGCACCAGTTCACCTTCCGGACTGCCCAGACGCGCCAATGCATCCCAGGCTGACAGGGCCATCTGCAGACAGCGCGGATCGGCATTGCCGATATCCTCACTGGCCATACGAACCACCCTGCGAGCGACATACAAAGGGTCGCAGCCTCCGTCGAGCATGCGGATCAGCCAGTACAGCGCCGCATCCGGTGATGAACCTCTGACCGCTTTGTGCAGGGCTGAGATCTGGTCATAAAACAGGTCGCCACCCTTGTCGAAGCGGCGCGGGCTGCCAAACAGGACCTGATCCAGCACCGCAGCACTGACAGTGTCGCCATCGGTGGTCAAATCAGCGGCAATCTCCAGCAGGTTCAGGGATTTGCGGGCATCCCCGTCGGCTGCTGCAGCCAGACGCTCCAGCGCCCCGGTATCGAGATGCAACCTGCGCTGGCCCAGGCCCCGATGCGGGTCCTCACATGCCTGAGTCAGTACTTCCATCAACTCCGCATCGGTGAGGCTTTTCAGAACGTAAACGCGGGCGCGCGACAACAGCGCGTTGTTGAGTTCGAATGAGGGGTTTTCTGTGGTGGCACCAACGAATATCAACGTGCCATCTTCGATATGTGGCAGAAACGCATCCTGCTGGCTCTTGTTGAAGCGGTGCACTTCATCCACGAACAGGATGGTGGCCTGTCCGTTAAGCTGCTGGCGTTGCCGCGCGCGCTCGACCGCGGCGCGTATTTCCTTGACACCAGACAGCACGGCGGAGATGCTTTCGAAGCTGGCGTCACTGGCAATGGCGACCATGCGTGCCAGCGTGGTTTTCCCGGTGCCCGGCGGCCCCCACAGGATCATGGAGTGCGGCAGCCCCCGGCTAATGGCTTCTCTTAATGGCTTGCCCGGCCCCAGAATGTGCGATTGACCGATATACTCTTCCAGCGTACGCGGGCGCATGCGTGCCGCCAGCGGCTGGGCATGCGGCGGCGACTCACTGCCGGCCTCCTCCTGCTCGAGATCGTCAAAGCTGGTCTGTTTCATCGTGCGCTGCCGTGCGGTTGTCGATCACATCCAGAAAATTGTCTTCGGGCGGGTCAAACGTAAACACGGCATCATCAATCGGTTCATTGATCTGGCGGTTATAAAATTCCCACAGGGTACGCTGGCCATTGGTGTTGATCAGTAAAATGGATTCCAGCAGGTTGTCAGTGAAATACAGCATCACCCGCTCGTAGAGACTGGCCGGGTCCAGCGGGCGCAGGACAAACTCCCAGTCGTCATCGCTGACCGGCACCGCCTGAATACTGTAATCATCAGCAATGGCCTCAGTCTCACCGCCCAGTAACTGCGCCGCCAGCTCCGATTCATCGGGATTCCAGTCGTCGATGGTGAGTTGCAGCAGATCCGGCTGGTAGTTCCACAGGGTATCGCCGTTGGTGACAATCAGCTCCGCAAAAGGCGCCAGCGTTTCCCAGTAAAAGCCATGCGGACGTTTAAGCATGAACAGGATGTCGCTTTCCTCCAGCACACCACCGCTGGATTCGGTGATCAGCTGCCGGACGTCGGCACGGAACGTGGTCAGGTCCGCCAGCAGCGCGGACAGTCGGTCAGTTTCCGAGAGCGCCCCCTGGGAGGCTGTTGCGGGTTCTGCGGCAGCACGGGCACCGGCCGGCAGCAGCGCCGGTGTTGTGGCAAGGCTGAGGCTGAGTACACATAACAGAAGACTGGGTTTCACGGGTGATCCTTTTACACATTGGCTGACGACAAGTCTAAGTGCTGGCAGGTTAACGACCGCTTAACGCGGAGGCGGCGGTGCCAGCACTTCACGGCTGCCATTGGTGCCCATTTCCGACACCACGCCGGCTGCTTCCATGGCCTCGATCATCCGCGCCGCGCGGTTGTAGCCGATGCGCAACTTGCGTTGCACAGCAGAAATGGACGCTTTCCTGGACTCACAGACAAACGCCACCGCCTCATCGTACAGGGCATCATCTTCTTCGCCGCCTTCACCACCGCCACCACCCCCCATGTTCATGTCGCGCTCTTCCACGCCCTGAGTGATTTCGTCGATGTAGACCGGCTCGCCACGGGACTTCCAGTCCGCCACCACGCGGTGCACCTCCTCATCACTGACAAAGGCACCGTGCACCCGCCTGGCCAGACCACCGCCTGGCGGCAGGAACAACATGTCACCGTTGCCCAGCAATTGCTCGGCACCGCCCTCGCCCAGGATGGTTCGCGAGTCGACCTTGGACTGCACCATAAACGACAGTCGGGTGGGAATATTGGCTTTGATCAGACCGGTCAGTACGTCAACTGAAGGACGCTGGGTCGCGAGAATCAGGTGGATACCGGCCGCACGTGCCTTCTGTGCAATACGGGCTATCAGCTCTTCAACTTTTTTGCCAACCACCATCATCATGTCGGCGAGTTCGTCCACCACCACCACGATGTTGGGCAGGGCTTCCAGGGGCGGCGCCTCCTGGTCATCCTGCAGCGCCATGGGATCGGGCCGCCAGATCGGATCGATGATGGGTTCTCCGGCCTTGATGGCGTCCTGCACTTTCTTGTTGTAACCGGCGAGATTGCGCACGCCCAGTGCCGACATTAATTTATAACGCCGCTCCATCTCGGCTACGCTCCAGCGCAGCGCATTGGCGGCATCCTTCATGTCGGTCACCACCGGGGTCAGCAAATGCGGTATGCCATCATAGACCGACAGCTCCAGCATCTTCGGATCGATCATGATCATGCGGACATGCTCAGGCGTGGATTTGTACAGCAGGCTCAGGATCATGGCGTTGATGCCGACCGATTTGCCCGAGCCGGTGGTCCCGGCGACCAGCAGATGCGGCATCTTGCCCAGGTCCACGATCACCGGTTTGCCGACGATGTCGTGACCCAGCGCCATGCTCAGTGCTGATTGCGCCTTGTCGAATTCCGGAGATGCCAGAACCTGGCTGAGCATGATCATTTCCCGGTGTTCGTTGGGGATTTCGATACCAATGACCGTTTTGCCGGGAATGACCTCCACCACTCTCACGCTGACAACGGCCAGTGAGCGGGCCAGGTCTCGACCCAGGCCGGTAATCCGGCTGGCCTTGACGCCCGGTGCTGGCTGCACCTCGAAGCGTGTGATGACCGGGCCCGGATGCACAGCGGTGACTTCAATTTCGATGCCGAAATCCTGCAACTTGAGTTCCAGCAGCTTTGACATGGCTTCCAGTGATTCGGTCGAATACCCCTTGTTGCCGGCATTCTTGTGCTCGTCCAGCAGACTGACGGCGGGCAGGTCGCCGGGGGCGCTGTCGGTGAACAATTTGGTTTGCCGTTCTTTTTCCACGCGCTGACTGCGCTGCGGTGGAGTACTGAGAACCGGTTCGATACGCGGCGGCACACGTTTTTTGTCTTTTTCGATACGGACATCCAGGGCTTTTTTGCGCTTCTCCACACCTTGCCGCACCTTGCTCGCTTCTTCGCGCTTTTCCTGCCAGGCGCGCAGAGCGTCGGCAGCCTGGGACGCGCCGTTGAGGGTCCAGTAGCCAATACGATCGACCACTTTCAACCAGGAAATCTCAAACGTGACGGTGAGGCCGAACAAAAAGATACTGAGATACACCAGTGTGCTGCCGAACAGGGCCAGCACCGGCACGCTGGCGTCAGCCATGGCCGACCCGATCAGGCCGCCCGCTGGCCAGGTACTGCCCTCTGGCATGGCGAAATGCAAGGTGGCCAGCGTGCAGGCACCGATGACCAGCAGGATGATGCCCATCACCTTGAGGGAAACCACCGCCCAGGAAAATTCACGATCACGCGACGAGTCACGAAACAGGGTGAAAACCTTGAAACCCAGCGCCAGTGGGAAGATGTAGGCAAAATAACCAAACATATGCAGCAACACATCGGCCAGCCAGGCGCCCATGTGGCCAATGGCATTTTCCACCGGGTCACCGGAACCGGTTGTGGTGAACCCCGGATCCTGGGGCGAGTAGCTCAACAATGCCACCAGTAATACCAGGCCCAGCAAAAACGCGCTGATCAATGCACCTTCGCGCATGATCCGTTGCGACAGGCTACTGAGCCGGTCGTCCGTTACCGCTTTCTGTTTTGACGCATTTTTCAAAATTTATCAGTCGCCTGCGTAGTTAATTTAAATCTTTTTCAAGGTAAGTAAACGCTATCATAATGCAATTGTGAAGCCAGTCAAACCCGTGGCATACCCGGTTATCGACATTGGCACGCTGGCGCTCGGCAATGTGACCGTGAGAATAGCACATTGCATGGCAGCTTGACTGCATCCCCGATCACCACTTGATAATCAAGCACCCCGCCGCCATTGATGTATAATGCCGCGTTTGCGCCGCCCCTGAAGGCGTCCGCGCATCCACAATTCATGTTTTACGCCTGCACGGGGACACATCAATTTATGAGCGCACCAGCACACCACCGCCTGATTATTCTGGGATCCGGCCCGGCCGGTTATACCGCTGCCGTCTATGCCGCCCGCGCCAACCTCAATCCGCTGCTGATCACCGGCATCGTCCAGGGTGGGCAATTGACCACGACAACTGATGTGGATAACTGGCCAGGTGACGTCGAGGGACTTCAGGGGCCAGCGTTGATGGAACGCATGAAAGACCACGCCGAGCGCTTCAATACCCAAATCGTCTTTGATCACATCAATAAAGTGGAGCTGGGGCAGCGTCCGTTTGTGCTTCACGGTGACAGCGGCAGGTTCACCTGCGATGCGCTGATCATTGCCACCGGGGCCTCTGCGCAATATCTGGGGCTGCCCTCGGAATCGGCCTTTATGGGCAAAGGCGTCAGCGCCTGCGCCACCTGTGACGGTTTCTTCTACCGCAAGAAACCGGTGGCGGTGATAGGCGGCGGCAATACTGCTGTCGAAGAGGCATTGTACCTGTCCAATATAGCGTCTCACGTGACCCTGGTGCACCGTCGCGACAGCCTGCGCGCCGAGAAAATCCTGCAGGACAAGCTGTTTGCCCGGGAAAACATCACGATTATGTGGGATCACACCCTCAGTGAAGTCAAAGGCGATGATATGGGCGTGACCGGCATTGATATTGTCAGCACCCGTGACAGCACGGTGCAGAGCCTGACCGTTGATGGTGTCTTCATCGCGATTGGTCACAAGCCCAACTCTGATATTTTTGACGGTCAGCTCGATATGAAGGACGGCTACCTGAAAATCCACAGCGGCACCGACGGCAATGCCACACAGACCAGTGTTGAAGGCGTGTTCGCAGCCGGTGATATAGCCGATCATGTGTACCGGCAGGCCATCACGTCGGCCGGCTTCGGCTGCATGGCGGCACTGGATGCCGAGAAGTTTCTGGACCAGTAAGCGGCTGGTCACAGGCGCCTCATGACAGCAATTACCTGGTTAAGTCCGAACAAGCTGGACTTCCCGCCGGTGGAGCAGGCCTTCGATGACCCACCTGGTCTGTTGGCGGCCGGCGGTGACCTGCGCCCGGAACGTCTGCTGGCAGCCTATGCCAGGGGCATTTTCCCCTGGTACGACGATAACAGCCCGATACTGTGGTGGTCGCCGGATCCGCGTATGGTCCTCACACCGTCAGCCGTTCACGTGTCTCGCAGTCTCGCCAAACTGATCCGGCAGGATCGCTATCGTGTCACCATGGACACCGCCTTTACCGAGGTCATCAGCCGCTGCGCTGGCCTGCGCGCCGAACGTGAAGGCACCTGGATTACCGAGGACATGCATGCCGCCTATGCGCAGCTGCATCAGCTGGGGCATGCCCATTCGGTGGAGATCTGGCAGGATGACGCATTGCTGGGTGGTCTGTACGGGGTTGCCATGGGCAAACTGTTTTTTGGTGAATCCATGTTCAGCCTGGCGCCGAACACGTCGAAACTGGCTTTAGTGGCGCTGGCCCGGCAGCTGCAGCGCTGGGATTTTGCCATGATTGATTGTCAGATGCCCACAGACCACCTGCACAGCCTGGGTGCCCGCGAGATGAGCCGGGCAGACTTTCAGGCGGTTCTGCGGCAATGGGTGGCGGGCGAGAGCCGGGAATCTCCGTGGCAATTCGACATGAACGTGCTGAAAAAACACTAATGCTTTGCCAAACAAGCTGATATCAGGCAAAATACGCGCTTAATTTTCGCAGTGAGATATTCTTTTAGATGGCTAAAGAAGACCAGATTGAGATGGAAGGCGAAGTGGTAGACACCCTTCCCAACACCATGTTCCGTGTAAAACTGGAAAACGGTCATATTGTGACCGCGCACATCTCCGGCAAAATGCGCAAGAACTATATCCGTATCCTCACCGGTGACATGGTGAAAGTGGAATTGACACCCTACGACCTGACCAAAGGCCGTATCACCTACCGCGCTCGCTAACCCGATCGCATCGCTGACCGTGACCATCGGGTCACCGATCAGCATTTCTCGCACAAAGGCTTGTGAGCGACTATCAGTGAGCTCAGCTGTCAGCTGAGCTCAATTCCTTACCTTCCGATTTTTCTGCTTTGCTGCGAATCTCCAGCTCAACTTCGTTGTTGCGGATAGACACCATGGCGTCACCGCCACTGCTCAGCCGACCAAACAGGATTTCCTCAGCCAGGGCCTTCTTCAGCTTCTCCTGAATCAGACGACCCATTGGCCGCGCACCCATGGCGGGGCTATAGCCGTGTTCAGCAAACCACTCGCGGGCGCTTTCGTCGACATGCAGCGTGACTTTCTTGCTGTCGAGCTGCACCTGTAGCTCGACCAGGAATTTTTCCACCACGGTGCGGATGGTTTCCCTGTTAAGCGGCCCGAACTGCACCACGGCATCAAGCCGATTCCGGAATTCCGGCGAGAAACTCTTCTTGATCACTTCCATGCCGTCGGTACTGTGGTCCTGATGGGTGAAACCAATGGAGGCGCGGGACATTTCCTGCGCACCGGCATTGGTGGTCATGATCAGGATGACATTACGGAAATCCGCTTTACGGCCGTTATTGTCGGTCAGTGTGCCATGATCCATGACCTGCAGCAGGATGTTGAATACATCGGGGTGTGCTTTTTCAATTTCGTCGAGCAACAGCACACAATGTGGGTGTTTGGTAACGGCTTCGGTCAGCAGCCCCCCCTGATCAAACCCGACATACCCCGGGGGCGCCCCGATCAGGCGCGACACCGTGTGACGCTCCATGTATTCGGACATGTCAAAGCGCAGCAGTTCAATGCCCATGATGCGGGCCAGTTGCCGGCTGACTTCGGTTTTGCCGACCCCGGTGGGGCCGGAGAACAGGTAGGAACCAATGGGCTTGTCTGGCGTATTGAGGCCTGCCCGTGACAATTTGATGGCGGTCGCCAGTGAGCCGATGGCCTCGTCCTGGCCAAACACCACCATCTTGAGGTTGGTTTCCAGGGTTTTCAGGTTTTCCACATCGGACGTGGTGACGTGCTGTGGCGGAATGCGGGCGATGGACGCCACCACCTTTTCCATGTCCGTCGCCTGGATGAGTTTCTTGCGCCGGCTCTCGGGCAGCAGGCGCTGCCATGCCCCGGCTTCGTCAATGACATCAATGGCCTTGTCCGGCATGAAGCGGTCGTTGATATACCGTCCCGCCAATTCCGAGGCGGCGCGCAGCGCGTTGTCGCTGTAGCGCAGTTCGTGGTGTTCTTCAAAACGTGACTTCAGGCCCTTGAGAATTTTGTAGGTAGTTTCAACATCGGGTTCTTCCACATCAATCTTCTGGAAGCGGCGTGACAGCGCGCGGTCCTTTTCGAAAATGCCCCGATATTCCTGGTAGGTTGTCGAGCCCACACAGCGCAGATCGCCCGACGTGAGAATCGGCTTGAGCAGGTTGGAGGCATCCATCACGCCTCCGGACGCGGCGCCAGCGCCAATGATGGTATGAATCTCGTCAATAAAGAGGACTGACTCGGGCTTTTTCTTCAGCTCGGCCAGCAGGGTTTTAAAGCGTTTTTCAAAATCACCGCGATACTTGGTCCCGGCCAGCAGCGCGCCCAGATCCAGAGAGTAGATGACACTGCCCTTTAACACGTCGGGCACCTGATCTTCGACAATCTGCCGTGCCAGCCCTTCAATGACCGCGGTCTTGCCCACGCCCGACTCGCCCACCAGCAACGGATTGTTCTTGCGACGTCGGCACAGGACCTGGATAACCCGGGTTACTTCCTTTTCCCGACCAATCAACGGATCAATCTTGCCCTGGCGTGCCATGTCATTGAGGTTGGTGGCGTAGGTGTCCAGTGCGCTGGCAGAACCGGTGCTGTCTTCGTCACCCTCCTGCGCTTCCTGCTGTTGTCCGTCCTGGGCGCCCTGCCCCATGCCGCCGTCGCCGGCGGCGTGCCGGCTGATGCCATGGCTGATGTAATTCACCACATCCAGGCGCGCGATGTCCTGCTGGCCGAGCAGGTATACGGCCTGGCTTTCCTGTTCACTGAAGATGGCGACCAGCACATTGGCGCCACTGACTTCCTGGCGGCCGGACGACTGCACATGAAACACGGCGCGTTGCAGGACGCGCTGAAAGCCAAGTGTCGGCTGGGTTTCGCGCTCGGTCTCATCGTCGGGCACCACCGGTGTGGTGCTGTCGATATAGTCGACCAGATTGGCGCGCAGGCGGGCCAGGTCAGCGCCGCAGTGCAGTAAAACGTCCACTGCTACATCGTTATCAAGCAAGGCGAGCAACAGGTGCTCAACGGTCATGTATTCATGACGCCTGCCACGAGCGCTGGAAAAAGCACTGTTCAGGGTTACTTCCAAATCCCGACTTAACATCGCTTTGTTCTCCCCGGCGATACGATAAGCGCACGCCTTCTAGTCAGCATAAGCCCAACTGAACTCACTGATCAACCTCAACATGGCACAGCAGAGGCTGATTGTTCTCTCGCGAAAAATCATTGACCTGCTGCGCTTTGGTTTCTGCGACATCCCTGCTGTATACACCACACACAGCTTTCCCTTCGGTGTGGATCTTGAGCATGATCTGGGTGGCTTTTTCGGTTGGCATATGGAAAAACTCCACCAGAATGACCACCACAAAGTCCATGGGTGTGTAGTCGTCATTAAAAATCAGGACCTTGTACAGTGGCGGCTTGGCCAGCTTCGGCTTGCTGGCTGCCGTTGCCAGGTCGCCTTCGCGACCATCGTCCGGGTTATTCAACTTCTCGTCAGACATAGTGTTTACTACCAATTCACGGCTAACCTGAATGTAATATGGGGATGAAACTAGGTTATCACAAGCCACTTTAGTCTACTGCGGGATTACAACCTGTTGCAATTAGACAAAAATGGTGAATAATACGTTTTGACAGGGACGGAAAAACCCGTTAAGGATAACACTTAGGGTCGAAGAACCCGACGTGTACGACAATTACAATAAAATTATACGTAGAACGGAGTATTACAATGGCTACGGGGCAAGTAAAGTGGTTTAACAACGCAAAGGGTTTTGGTTTCATCCTGCCGGATGACGGTGGCAGCGACCTGTTCGCGCACTACTCGGCGATTGGCATGGACGGCTACAAAACACTCAAAGCGGGACAGCCCGTTGAATTCGAGACTCTGGAAGGTCCCAAGGGACTGCACGCCACCAATATCAGACCAGCAGAACAGCAGCAACAAGCCTGACCCTGCCGGTCTGACCGAACGGCGATAGCCAGGTTCAGTGGCTATCGCCGTTTTGCGTTTCCGGGGCACGAGCCGGTCACATGTGAGCAATGACATCGTTGCCAAACTGCGAGCATGTGCGCAAAGTTGCACCGTCCATCTTGCGGGCGAAATCGTAGGTCACCGTACGCGCCCCGATGGCACCGTTCATGCCCTGGACAATCAGATCGGCGGCATCGTTCCAGCCCAGGTGCCGCAACATCATCTCTGCTGACAGGATCAGCGACCCGGGATTGACGCGGTCCTGCCCTGCGTATCTGGGCGCCGTACCATGCGTCGCCTCAAACAGTGCCACAGTGGTGCCTATATTGGCGCCCGGGGCGATGCCAATACCGCCGACCTGCGCCGCCAGGGCATCAGACAGGTAATCTCCGTTCAGATTCAGAGTGGCGATCACCGAGTAGTCTTCCGGGCGCATCAGTACCTGCTGCAACATGGCGTCGGCAATGACATCCTTGATAATCACCGGCTCGCCGGTTCCGGGGTTCGGCATCTGTAGCCAGGGCCCTCCGTCCAGCGGCGTCGCACCGAATTCCCGCACAGCCAGGGCGTACCCCCAGTCCTTGAAGGCACCTTCGGTGAATTTCATGATGTTGCCTTTATGCACCAGTGTCAGTGAGGAGCGGTTCTGGTCTATGGTGTATTGAAGGGCAGCCCTTATCAGTCGCTCGGACCCTTCTCTGGAAACCGGTTTTACCCCGATACCACAGTCCTGTGGGAAACGGATTTTGTTGACGCCCATGTCATTCTCCAGAAAATCAATGACCTTCTGCGCTTCCGGGGAGCCGGCCTGCCATTCGATACCGGCATAGATATCCTCGGAATTCTCCCGGAAAATGACCATATCGGTCTTGTGGGGCTCGCGCAGTGGTGACGGCACACCTTTAAACCATTTCACCGGGCGCAGACTGGTGTACAGGTCGAGTTCCTGGCGCAGTGCCACATTCAGTGAGCGAAAACCACCGCCCACCGGCGTGGTCAGCGGCCCTTTGATACCGACCACAAATTCCTTCAATGCCGTCAGGGTTTCCGCCGGAAACCAGTCACCGTCGTAGGTAGCCGCTGCCTTTTCGCCGGCAAAAATCTCCATCCATTTGATGTTGCGCCGGCCGGCATAGGCTTTTGCCACGGCGGCATTAACCACGTTGATCATCGTGGGGGTAATGTCGACGCCGATGCCATCCCCTTCGATAAACGGAATAATGGGATTATCAGGCACGTCCAGTGAGGCGTCGTCGTTGATGCGGATGCTGCTGCCGTCGCCCGGCACCGATGCATGTTGATAGGCCATTCCATTCCCCTGCTCAACCTGGCTGCTGAAGGCGCAGAGTATAGCACTGTGCTGCAGGACGCCCAATTCAGCTATAATACGGCCCATGCCGCAACTCATCCTGTTCAACAAACCGTTCAACGTGCTGTCGCAATTTACCGGCGACGTGCCGGAACAGACACTGGCGCATTATCTGCAAGCCCCCGGTTTTTATCCGGCCGGCCGTCTGGACAAAGATTCAGAAGGCCTGTTGCTGCTGACCGATTGTGGCGCGACCCAGCAGCGCATCAGTAACCCTCGTCATAAACTGGGCAAAGTCTACTGGTCTCAGGTCGAAGGGTTGCTTGCTGAAGACGCCCTGCAGTGTCTGCGTCAGGGGGTAGCGCTCAAGGATGGACGGAGCCGGCCGGCGCAGGCAGAAAGGCTGCCGGCGCAGCAGGTGGAGCAACTGGTCTGGCCGCGCACGCCTCCCATCCGCGAGCGCAAACTGATCCCGACGTCCTGGTTGGCCTTGACCCTGTATGAGGGGCGTAACCGTCAGGTTCGCCGAATGACCGCGGCAGTCGGGCTGCCGACCCTGCGGCTGATCCGGCAACGCATCGGCGACTGGCACCTGGGTGACCTGCAGCCGGGCGAGTACCGGGTGATCACCCTGCCCGCTGGCTGGTGGCGGTAGTGCCTGTCAGGCTACCGTGGTTGTCAGGAGTCGGACGGTGACTGCCAGCGCGCTGCCGCCCGATGATCAGCGTCCCGGCTTTCCACCCAGTAATCCTTGTCTGCGGTTACCTGTTTTTTCCAGAACGGTGCTGACGTCTTCAGGTAATCCATGATGAAGTGTGCGGCGTCGAACGCTGCCTCCCGATGCTGACTGGCCGTTGCCACCAGCACAATCTGCTCGCTTGGCAACAACGTGCCCACGCGATGTATGATGCGGCACACCGAGAGCGGCCAGCGGTCTGCGGCCTGCTCGGCGATGGCCTGCAGGGCTTTTTCGGTCATGCCCGGGTAGTGCTCAAGGGTCAGGCTCTGGCCAGTCGGCGGGCTGTCCGGCAGTTCACGCACGAGGCCGCTGAACAGAGTGATGGCGCCGGGATTGACGGCGATATCGCGGATCAGCGCGTATTCGGCTGACAGATCAAAATCCGCTTGCTGCACATCGACGCGAATCATCGTTGCCATCGTTAGCCTCCGGTCATCGGCGGGAAAAAAGCAACTTCCTCGTGGCCGGTCAGCGCCCGGTTGCGATCGGCAACTGTCTGGTCAACAGCAACCAGCACCGCGTGGCGATCCTCCAGCACCGTCCAGGCCCCGCCCCGTGCCGCCAGCATGGCCGTCAGGTCGGCCACGGTATGGATCTGTCCGGACGCTTCAAGCGTTTCTCCGGCACTGCCGAGCTGCTCCCGGACGCTCGCGAAATATTGAATGCTAAACATGATAACTATTCTGCCTTTCTGTTGTAATCACCGGATTTTCCGCCTTTTTTCTCCATCACCCGGATGTCCCCGATGACCATGTTCTTATCTACCGCTTTACACATGTCGTAGATAGTGAGCGCGGCGACGGAGGCGGCGGTCAGGGCCTCCATTTCGACCCCGGTCTTGCCGTCCAGGGCGCAACTGGCCGCGATCAGCACCCGACAGTTGGCGGTGTCGAGCTCAAACGCCACACTGACGGACGTCAGCATCAAAGGATGGCACAAGGGAATCAGGTCTGCACATTTTTTGGCGGCCTGTATGCCTGCGATTCGGGCGACAGCCAGCACATCCCCTTTTTTATGGCCGCCGCCGGCAATCAGGGCCAGGGTATCAGCATGCATGCGGATTTCGGCTTCAGCCGTTGCGACCCGCGAGGTGACCGCCTTGCCGCCGACATCAACCATGCGCGCATGGCCCTGGGCATCCAGGTGGGTTAATTCAGTCATTGTCTTTCCAGTCGTCGATGGTTGTCATTGCAGTGGCATTATCACCCGTATCGCCGAGGAAGTGGAGGCATTTTCCGGTGTTTTCCGGTACACTACCGGCCCTGTAAATGACCCATCCAGGACATTGCCGCAGCACGCGGTGCATGTCGCGAAACCTGACTGGACACGCAGAAAGAGCCCTGTATGAGTTGGTATCCCCATCAGACGGTTGCCGTTGTGGTAGAAAATCCGGCAGCAACCGGCGCGCCGCAATTTCTTATCGTCGAAGAAATCAATGCTGGCCGCGTGGTCTTCAACCAGCCGGCCGGGCACCTGGAGCCCGATGAATCCCTGGCCCTGGCGGCCGTGCGCGAAGCGCTGGAAGAAACCGCCTGGCATGTCGAGTTGACCGGTTTCATTGGCGTTTACCAAAGTGAATCGGCGGCCACCGGGATCTGTTATATCCGCAACTGTTTTGTGGCGCGCGCGCTGCGCCATGATACCGGTCGCTCGCTGGACGGCGATATTGTCCGTACTCACTGGTTTACCCTGGCTGAATTGCAGGCCCGACAGGACCAGCTGCGCAGCCCGGCCGTGATCGCGGTGATTGAGGATTACCTGGCCGGTCAGGTCTATCCCCTTAACCTGGTCCGTGATCTGGGGCGCGCATGAACAACAGCATCAAAGTCATTGTCGGCATGTCCGGTGGTGTGGACTCCTCCGTGGCCGCACTGTTGCTGATGCAGCAGGGTTATCAGGTAGAAGGCCTGTTCATGAAAAACTGGGAAGAGGACGATGACACCGAGTACTGCACGGCCAGGGCTGATCTGGCCGATGCCCAGGCCGTGTGTGAGCGGCTGGGGATACACCTGCACACGGCCAACTTCGCAGCCGAATACTGGGATGGGGTGTTTGAACACTTTCTGGCGGAATACCGGGCGGGCCGAACCCCGAACCCCGACATCCTGTGTAACCGCGAGATCAAGTTCAAGGCATTTCTCGAGTACGCACAGGTGCTGGGTGCTGATTTTATTGCTACCGGCCACTATGTCCGCCGTCGTCAGCAATACGGTGAAACCCTGTTACTGAAAGGCCTGGATGACAACAAGGACCAGAGTTATTTTCTGTCAGCGGTCAGTGAGGATTGCCTGGCCCGTAGTCTGTTCCCGCTTGGCGATCTGGAGAAGCCGGTCGTGCGGGCCATGGCGGCGGAGCATGGTTTTATCACCAGTGGCAAAAAAGACAGCACGGGTATCTGTTTTATCGGTGAGCGCAAGTTCAAGGATTTTCTACAAAAATACCTGCCGGCGCAACCAGGTGAGATCGAAACCGTCGACGGCCAGATCATCGGCAAGCACCACGGACTGATGTATCATACCTACGGCCAACGGCAGGGTCTGGGTATCGGTGGTCTGCAGGATCACGATGACGCACCCTGGTACGTGGTGGGCAAAGACCTCGAGCGCAACCGGCTGATCGTGGCCCAGGGCAGTGACCACCCCGCCCTGTTTTCGACCGCGCTGCAGGCCAGTCAGGTTGCCTGGATCAATCACCGCGCACCGGCCCTGCCTTTGCGCTGCACAGCCAAGATACGCTATCGACAGGCCGACCAGGATTGTCTGGTAGAATTCGATCAGGCGCCAGACGCTGGGCACCCGCAGATCCGGGTGAGTTTTGACCAACCCCAGCGGGCAGTCACGCCCGGCCAGGCGATTGTATTTTACCAGGGCGACATCTGTTTGGGAGGGGGCGTCATTGAGCAGTACTACCGCTGAATTTACCGATTGGGAATACCGCAACATTGCCCTTGCCGCCGTGATGCAATGTGCAGTGCTGGTTCATGAACTGGCCACTGAAGGCAGTGCCTCGCGCCACACCATGCGAGCCTGCCTGCGACCGATATACCTGACGGAGCCGGACTCGGTAGCCCAGCTGTACCCGAATATTGCCGAGTTCAATCAGGGTATTAAAACCCTTCAGCACAGCTTTGACAGTGCTGGCCTCAAGGAAAACGCGGAAGTGGTGCGCTATATGCTGGGTATGCTGGTCCTGCAGCAGCGCCTGGCGGGTGAAAAAGCGATGCAGGCCACCATCGCTGACCGGCTGCACCAGTTGCTGCCAGACGAAGCGGGTGCCGAGCCCATGCCTGCAGACATGCCGGTGCAGGCGCTGCACGCAGACTGTTCGGCGTTGGCCCGGCTGTATCAGGACACCGTCAGCAAATTGAGCTTCCGTATTCACGTCGCCGGTAATCCCGAACACCTTCGCGACCACGTGGTTGCCGACCAGATTCGGGCACTGCTGCTGGCCGGTATACGTTCTGCGTTTCTCTGGCATCAGCTGGGTGGTCGGCGCTGGCACCTGTTCTTTTACAAGAAGCATATTCGAGAAACCCTCAGCGGTATCAGACGCAAGCTGATCAGCTGAGTGGTTATCTGAACGTTTACATTCTTTATCAATGCAAGGAATCCATAAGGCTCATGAGCATCTCAACTCTCACCGCCATATCCCCTGTCGATGGCCGCTACCGCAGCAAAACCGAGGCGCTGGCCGCATGCTTCAGCGAATATGCCCTGATCCGCTATCGCGTGATTGTCGAAATCCGCTGGCTGCAGCAACTGGCAGCACATCCCGGTATTGCCGAAGCGCCACCGATCAGTGAAGCCGGTCAGGCGTTGCTGGAAAGCATCATCAAGAACTTTTCCGAGACCGATGCGGTCCGGGTAAAAGCTATCGAAAGCACGACCAATCATGATGTGAAGGCGGTTGAATACTTCATCAAGGAAAAGATTGCCGATCACCCCGATCTCAAGCAGCAGGTCGAGTTTGTCCACTTTGCCTGCACCTCGGAAGACATCAACAATCTGTCATACGCGTTGATGTTGCGTGACGGTCGCGACCTGGTCATGTTGCCGGTCATGCATCAGCTGCTTGACAGACTGCGTGAGCTGGCACATGA
>CEQZ01003936.1_pt1 | contig 17131 bp, 18 predicted proteins | sample 530941 | NCBI WGS metagenome assembly CEQZ01 (sample SAMEA2621107, study PRJEB7988) | marine metagenome | biome: marine biome (ENVO:00000447); feature: mesopelagic zone (ENVO:00000213); material: "saline water (ENVO:00002010), including plankton (ENVO:xxxxxxxx)" | depth 800 m | reverse complement strand
GAGGAGATCGTCGCGGAATTGACCTCGGTGTTCCTGGGTCAGAAGCTCGACTTCACGGCGCATACGCTCGAGATGAATGCGGCCTACCTCTACAACTGGCTGCGGGTCCTGCGCTCGGACAAGAACGCGATCTTCCGGCACGCCGCAGATGCGCAGCGCGCCTGCGACTACCTGATCGCGAGATCGGAGGCGTGCAGGGCAGGGGGCAGCGCCGAGGCGGCGTGATTAGACTGCCGCGGCAACATGGAGAATGGCAGTTGTGAGTCAGCTTTGGCAGAATTCTGCGTCACTGCGAAAGTCGGCTTTTCCAATTCAGCCAAATGGCTTCAAACTCAGCTGGTGTCAGAACGAGTCGATGGAAGATTGTATTCGCAAATCTGACACTCGTCCCCCATCGGCAATGTAATACAAGGAGTTCTGATAGCAGATCTCCAAGCGCTATACAGGTAGCATCTTCCGCAAAAACACCTAACGCTAAACACTCACGCCAAATATGCTTCCGACGGCGGCGGTGATGGCCATTGCGGCCGCACCCCAAAACAAGACACGAGCGGTGGCGCGCAGCTTTGGTGCTCCGCCAACATAGGCCCCAAGGGCACCGAGGCCCGCGAGACAGATCAGTGTTGCGACAACGACAGTTGGGATGATCTTGTCGCTTGGTGCCAGAATGGCCGCGGCAAGTGGCAGCGCCGCTGCCACTGTAAATGTCAGGCCCGAGGCGAACGCGGCTTGCAGCGGGTTCGCCGTGTGCACTTCGGACAGTCCAAGTTCATCGCGGACATGCGCGCCAAGTGCGTCCTTAACCGTCAACTCTCTTGCAACCAGGGCCGCTGTTTCGGGGGACAGACCACGCGCCTGATAGATTGATGCCAATTCCGCTTCTTCCGCATCAGGCGTGTCAATGAGAGCCTGCTTTTCACGTGCGATGTCGGCCCGTTCCACATCTGATTGCGAGCTGACCGAAACATACTCTCCTGCGGCCATAGACATTGCACCCGCGGCAAGTCCAGCGGCCCCAGCCACAAGAATTGCCGTCGGGCTGGGATCCGCGGCCGCAACGCCGACGATCAACGACGAAACTGACACAATGCCATCATTGGCACCCAGAACAGACGCACGCAGCCACCCCGCGCGATTGATATAATGCAGTTCTTCGTGTGCAGAGTCGTAGGGCAAATTCATGTCTCATCCTTCGCATTCAATTGTGGCGCAACCCGGAAAGTGGCGATCGCGGACAATCCTCGTCCGGCGCTGTTTTGCAGACGTATTTCTCCACCGTTGGCTTCAAGGATATCCCAGACGATTGCAAACCACAGCCCCGAACCGCTTTCAGCGGTATCGAGACGCACGCCGCGCTGCGTAACGTGGGAAATCTGCGAGGCCAAAACACCGGTCTCATCATCGTTTCCAATGATAGATATCACTGTTCCCGGACACCGCGCTCAATCTGTTATAGACCAGCCGGATTTCCGTTTTCCAACACAGATCGGTCCGTCACTTCGTTGTTCCGAACCCAGTGAATGGTATTCCCGCGTCTGAAAAAAGATACGCAGCGCTCTCGGCCTTTACCTAATTCGTTCCATTGCCGACAGTAACGGTCACCCGACACTCGCCACGTTCCTGTATCATGACGGCGACGCTTGGAAGTAGTGTAGTCAATTTTCATTGTATCCGCCGAAGAATAGTAAATTACATAGCTGCCGGTTTTGTCGGTGCCACGCAGCGAGTTTCCCGGCAACAATGCTTGAATCTCTGACCCTGCCAACTTTTCAAAACCGCTTAACTCTGGAAGCTGATTTGTTGTGGAACAAGCACTGATGGCTAGCGCAGCAGAAACAGCCAAGATGGTATTTTTCATAGTTCTTCCTTTTCGGTTTGGTTTCTCAACTCAACAATTCGTGGGTGTTGGATTGTGTGAAAATGGGCGGTAGATTTGGTTTAAAAAAACTAAAATCGCGTCGATTGTCTTTCTACTGACTGCTGCCTGCCTTGGGTCGATAAGGACAACAGATGGGGGACCAGAGCCTGGTGGGCTCTACTTACGTCAACACGTTGCGTGAACTTCCGTCTCTTCAAGCAGCATTAAGCCGCCCAAAAAAATCCTGGGCTGGCCCTTTTGAGCCGAAGACCTCTTCCGGCAAGCCGGATTGAACGATCTGCCCATCAATAACGAACAAAACTAGATCCATCAGGCGCGCGATTTCGGTATTGTGGGTGATTAAAATGGTAGTCGCGGAAGTTCCATCCAACAATTGTTTCACAAGACCTGCTCCTTCAATATCCAGCGTGTCATCTGGTTCGTCCAGCAATAGCACCTGGGATCCCGAAAGCGCGGCTCTCACGAGCATCACGCGCCTCACCTCTCCGCTAGAAAGGTTGCGTCCTGCTTCAGTCACGTGGCCATCCAGCCCTCCAAGCCGCTCTACGACGCCTTGCAAACCGTATGATTTGGCAGCTTGAAGTATCCGAGTATCTGAAGGCTGCTGTGCCGCACCCATAATCATAGCTCGACGCAAACTTCCTGCGAGGATCGGAGACTTTGGTCCAACGAATGATATCATTCGCTTGCGATCCGAACTGCTGAGACTGGATGGAGCATGGTCGCCAATCAAAACTTGGCCGGTTAAAGCTGTTTCAAGTCCGGCTGCCAATGCCAAGAAAGTCGACTTTCCTGAACCATTGGGGCCCATAACGGCTACTTTTTGACCAGCTTCCACCACGAGATCAACGCCGGTCAAGAATTCCGTCTCAACATTCTCAAAACTGATCGAGTGTGGTTCATTTGCCAGCGGACCGCCGAGAGACTTGGGTCGCGAAATACGTGGTTTGTTCAAGAGATCTACGCACTTGTTTCGCGCGGCAATCCACGCACGATAACGGTCGCCAACACCGGCAAGATCGCGCATTGGTTTGATCATCAACCCAACGGCGGCCACAGCACCTGCAACTTCGGCCGCAGGAATGCCGGATCGAAAAGCAGCAAAAAGAAGTGACGCTGCCGCAAGACCAGATATTGCGTCCGGTATTGCTTGTAATAGCGCCGCACCCCTGACGCGTTTGATTGCCGCATCAATCATTTTGTCAGTCCGGCGCATGAGTGTTCGGTTTTCAACTTGCATCCTCCCCATCAAGCGGAGTTCCGGTGCATGGGGGATGCGTTCACTCATGTCTGCGGCCAAACCTCCACGCCGTGAACGCAGGCGTCGATGTATTTCACCAAGCCGAGGTGCAACCAGCGCCATTGTCATTAGGCCAAGCCCAATGGGTATGGATGCCGCCAGCCCTAGCATCGGATTGAGCAAGAACAGGACAACAGTAGCCAACGGCAACACGATCAGTGATGAGATCAATCGAGCAATGCCAAGACTGACCCAGTTACGTACCGCGGCGAGATCTCCTACGAAACGGAGAGCCATGGAACCCTGGCGGCGGCGGTCAACATACCCGACGGGCAAGCGGGAAAAGTGATTAAAAAGCTTCAGCCTTAAGTCGGACGCGTAATTCTGCCCGACTTTCTCTGCCACCACGCGCTCCCAAATTCTCAACCCGGCAATGGAAATCCCGGCCAATGCGATCAGCCCTAAAGGCAAGAAAGGTGTTGCTGCGAGGGTGTCACGAAGGGCGGCAAATACATCTCGGGTTGCAAAGGCTGCCGTACCTGCCGCAACCGCCTGCGCAACCGCCAGTACAGCAACTTTTCCTATTCCGATGCCACGTCCATTACCCGTTATTTTTGGCAGTTCATTCATGCCGCCCTCTCGTCGCCCTTTACACGCAGAACACTTTCGGCACTCATTTTCTGGGTTCGGATTCTTGCAATCAACGCACCTGCAGACACGGGATCGACAAGGCTTTCGCGCTTGACAACATGGGTTCCTACGGCTGCCTCAGCTTCTTTCGTGGCAAGTGGAGAGCAACTGACCATACCAGTTACGATACTAGGTTCGATGTTCATTGAGCGGAGAACAGAGCATCCTCCAGCCGTCGATGCAGCGCAGGGCGCTGCAAAGAGAAAACCATCAATACTTGCCCTAAAATCACTACGGTTGAGTAAGGCCGCCGTTTCACCTTGAAAAATTCCGTCTGCGAGTTCAACGATGGCGACCTCACAGCCGTTGTCAGCGGCATGGTCGAGGAGGGTTTTGGTACACCTCATGATGCGCGATATCGGCTCCATGTAAGTCGAAACCATTCCCGCATCCACGAAGTCTGCGACATAGTCTGCTCCGGCATCTACATAAGCATTATAGTCACCGTATGCTCCGGTACCTGTCGCCTTTATTGCTGCGACCCGATAGCCGGCACGAGACAGGCCATGTGCAAAGCTAGCGACGGCGGTTGTCTTTCCTGCATTCATTGAGGCACCTACAGCCGCGATGACCGTCAATTTGCCGGGAGTGGCAAGTTCGGGAAGGCTGTAGTCAGCGAGATTGACTGGATTGCCATCCCGACCACAGAGTAATCCGACAGGCAGTACACGTGTAGGACCTGCCATCCGTTTGTTGGCCGCCCGCATCACGCCGATCACACCACCGCCAGCCAGCATGTCCGATCCGTCAGGGTCGATTTTCGCATGACCCTCATATTGGTCTGGCGCGTAGCGGCTGCCACAAACCAACACGACAAGATCTCCGCGGTACAATTCCGATGGTCGCCCACTGGTGAGTTGGATGCGCTTATGTGATCCGATCTTATTAACTCTCGCCAAAACAAGATCGCCTGCCTTTGCGTCCGAAAAGTTTGTCGTCAATCCGACGACATCTTCATGGATCACACGCCGAGTCGTAAATGCCCACTTGGCAGAATTTGTCAGCTCAGTGCTGTCAATTTTTTGGAACAACATCCTGAATTTCCTTATGTATTTAAGCTCTGGCATTCGCTTGCACGAGCCGCTTTTGAGCTAAGTCTATTTGCCCGACGATTTGTCAGACCTTCGGATCTTTCAATGGAACGGTCGGACATTAGAAAATCTACCAAGCCACCTTTTTTTACGCATTCAATGAAGTCATGTCCGCTTTCGGGAAGTTCCATGATGCGAACGTCAGGAACGGGCAACCGTCGTTCACGGGCAGCCTTCAAAAGAGCCTTTTCCCATTGATGCGCGCGATCGATGCGGTTAGCGCCCTGTTGGTGATCTATTTCTGTCCCACTTCTGGTGTTGCTATCCCGCTCGCCATCAAGGGAACCCACCGCAATGTTCAGAGGAATCTGCAAGAATTCATGTAGACGCGACTCCATCTGCGGTCCCCAGTCATCTTTGCGTCCGTCCCTTTTGCCAAGGCCATAGGGGAACGGACTGGCATCAGGGAAAGTGTACCAGCCCGCTGATGTTACCGACAGAGATTTGACTAGATTTGGATATAGCATAGCAAATCGATGGGCGAACTGCGCGCCGCCTGAAAACCCGCTCAGATCAAATCTCTTTGACTGCCATATGCCCGTCAAACGCAAGTCGTTCATAAGCTCAAGCAATGCAATATCTGCGCGCCCCTTTCGCACAACCTGTTGGTAAAGCGGCCACTGTTCCTCCGCAAACAGCGGAGCAATGACCACTTGCCCGACCTTTGCCGCACTGGCACCAAACTGCTGTGCCTGCACTTTGGCCCCTCTGCGGATGCCATGTACTGCAACTAAAGGCGGGCAGTCGGTGTCCAACTCTGTGGGAATAGCGAGCCAGCATGGAAGACCATGACGGCCCGATCCGACCTTGAATTCAAGTCTGAAGGCTCCAGGCACTGAAGTGTTCTTTGTCACGATATTGTCTCCTAATGACTTTTGTGGCCTTGGCGGCTATCGAGCCCAACCAGCGGCACCAAAAACCTGCTGCGACATTGCGGCGGGCAGCATGTCAAAGATCATGTGGATTCTATCCTGATCCCCGTCATTGTGTGCTTCATGCATCTTGTTATTGTCGAACCACCAAACTTCGCCTTCTTTCATCCGGATTTCCTCAGATTCGGCTTTCAACCAGGAGCCAGCCGTAGATCTGAGGACGAAATGATACCGTCCACGAACTCTGTAGTACTCACCCTGATCGATATGGGGATAGACCCGCTTTCCTGCCGGCAGGCAAACGACCTTGGCGCGCCCGAGAATACAGTCCTGTTCATCGGCAAATGTCTCAAGAAATGCGCGCACTTTGGGGTACTTCATCGACCCGGTTGTCCAGCGGCTTTCATGAACATCGCGACGCTTGCGTCCATTGATTGCAGATTTCCGCAGACCCCTGATGGGAATAGCCAGCGCTTCGCGTTGGACAGCAATTTTGTCTTGCCGGCCGGTGGATTCGTCCCATGCACCGTCAACACTGGAAATCTCTTCCAGAAACGGCTTTGGGTCCTCGAACTGCTTGATTAGTTTGAAATTATCCATCTACTTTTCCTCTACGGTGGTTATCTCATCGGGTCTAGCGTGTGGTGCATTACAATTCCCTGACAGAGCTTTCATATGTTTGGTCCAGAGCCGTACGAGGGAAATCAACAAAGCGCTTTCCTAACTCTAGTGGACATAACTGGGCGAAGTTACGGGCCTAAGTCCGAAGGTTTCGGTCACTGGCGAACTGTCGGCAAAACTTCGCTCAAATAACGGAGGGGTTCCGTCCCGCCATCGGACGCCCGTAAAATTCGCCGGCCCAAGCGACCGGCGAATACGAGCATTTGGCGAATTTAATTGACCGTAATCGTAATGACCTCAGACATGACCGGAGGGTCGTGTGGGACATGGTTCAAATCGCCGAGAACAAGTTGTAGTGTGTGGGTTCCAGGTGCGAGATCCAGAGTCATTTCCGTCTGACCGCCACCAAAATGTACGTGGTTATCATCGGCTGGTAGGCCATACTGAAGTTCCTCTGCACCATCCGGGCCTTCACCAAGTTTGGGGCGATCAATCAGGAGGTGGTGGTGCCCGGTATGTGCCTTTTCAGTCCCTGCGGGTGCCACACCCATCCCTGACAATCCGAAGGTGACCACAAATGGCGAGGACACGACGGCACCATCTTCTAAGGTCACAAAGTAGGCCTTTGCGCCTTCGGGTGACATCGTATCCTGTGCCAAGACTGGTATAGCGGACGTAAACACTGCCGCTGTCACGATTGCCAAAAGTTGTTTTTTCATGTTTTTCTCCCTGAGTAATTTGTACAGAGCGCCTGCTCTGCACATAGAAAACACTCGGGACACAGAATTATTCGAAATTTTCTCAAGAGAACTGCGAAAGAAGAGGTTAGCCAAGGTTTAACGATTTTGTACCCTCGGCTTTGGCGATATGCATTGGTTCTGACCTCAAACGCCGAGTCTGCCGCCGATCTTGCTCAATCAACTTGCGTTCGGGCACTTGAACGAAGCGCCCAATATACGCCCGGAACAAATCTTGACCGCTGGTTATTCCGTATTGCTCACCGCATCTGGTTGAATGAACTGCGTTCAGTCGCAGTGCGTCGTGGCGGAGGTCTTTTGGCCGTCGAAGATGTTCAAATTCCAGACAGAAAGCATGACGCAGAAACGAATTTTTTCGCGCGGCAAGTGTTACATAACATATGCCAGTTGCCGGAGGCACAGAGAGTCTGCGTTCTTCTGGTTTATGTTGAAGGTTACAAATACGCAGAAGCTGCTGAGTTTTTATCGATTCCTGTCGGTACGGTGATGAGCAGACTCTCGGCGGCTCGAAAATGTGTGGTAGAAAACATGTCTGCAAAGGATGCGAAACTAGGATGACCGACACAAACCAGATAACAGACGAAATCTTGACGGCTTTTCTGGATGGTGAAACCGACGCTGAAACGTCTCGCATGATAGCGGCCGAACTGAAAGCCGATCCTGATCTTCGGGCCCGTTTGGAACTTCTTTCGATGCCTATAGAAGACGTAAAACAAGCGTTTGATATGCTTTTAGACGCTTCACCCAAAGCTCCTGTGTTTCTGCCGCAATCCCAAAATTTGCAATCAGTTGGCAGGAAGACTGTTTTAGCGGCTATCGCTGCAAGTCTTATCATGGGAGTTGGGTTAGGTATCGCTCTAACACGTTCGCAAGAAAAATTGGGCACTTGGCAAGAATACGCAGCCGCCTACCACGCGTTGTATGTGAAAGGCACTCTATCAACTGTAGAATTCTCAGAAGCTGATCAAGTCATGCAATTGGCAACCCTTAGCGAAGTTCTGGGGCAAGATCTCGACTCTGCAAGAGCTGATCGAGTGCTTCAGTTCAAGCGCGGGCAACTGTTGGGTTACCAAGGTAATCCTTTGGTTCAGATTGCGTATTTGGCACCATCCGGAGATCCCGTCGCACTATGCATTACACGTGCTGAAATTGAGGGTGATAGAGCTGTAAGCACAGCAATTCTTGAAGGGATGGTGGCTGCCGAGTGGAACCGAGGCGGTTTCTCCTATTTGTTGATAGGAGGGACAGATTACGATCTAATCGACGCCGCCGCTAAACGTCTTGAACAGTCAATCTAGTGTCAGCTACGATGGCATTCTCTCAATCTGCGTGACAAGGTTGCAGTAAATATACGCCTCCTATGACACATTTCAAATCATCCTAGAACTAACACTTGCGCCGTCGTAACGATCTGGCTCAACTCCCTGCAGTTGTGTCGATTGGACCACCAATCTCATCTAAACATACCCATGCTAGGCATAGCAGGCTCGACTGCCAGCGACGATTGCCAGAAAATGATTTTCGAGGCACAGACGTTTGGACCGATCTGGCCCTTTAGAGGAATTATAAGCAAGAGCAGTGGCGCTGAGGCTCCTTTGAAAAACTGATTGCGGATGAGGAGGCCGCGTGAAGTGACCGCGCGGTCGAATGAGTGGATTGGTTCCACAACTGGCTCTTATTGGGGCCGATAACGAAAATTCCAGCAGCCGAAGCCAAGATAACAAACTACGCCGCAATGGAAGGATCAGACATGGTCAAGAAGCGAAAGCAAATTAGCCACAGACAATCCCGGTGCGGCTCAGAACGACATGATGTGGTCTCCAACATAAAGACGGCTCACGGATCTTTCTTTGAGTTCATGCTTGTCGCAGCTGGAAACGCAACGGCTGCAGTCAAACCGCCACCGGTTCGATTTTCCAGTCTCAGTTGACCACCATAAGCGTCAACAATATCCTTGACGATTGCAAGGCCCAGGCCCGAACCGCTTTCGACAGTATCCAAGCGCACGCCGCGCTGCGCAATGTATGAAATCAGCGAGGCCGAAACACCGGGTCCGTCATCGCTTACAATGATGGATGCCCATCCATCCCTGACACCGCACTCAACAGAAATGGTCTCATTGGCAAATTTGCAGGCATTTTCCAGAAGGTTTCCGGCGACTTCAAGAAAATCACCCTGATCGACGGCTAGTTCGACCCATTCGGGCACCATGTTCTGAAATTGCAGCTTTTCGCCTTTCGGGGTTTTGGCAAGTGTGCGAATTATTGAATCAATTGCGGTTTTGGCCGCAGTGCGCGCATGGGCCCGGCCGTGCCTGTCACGGGCACGCGCAAGTTCGCGATCAAGATGCCTGCGCATCCTTGATGACAATTCGTCGATATCGTCGGCAATATCATCGGCACCGATTGCGCGCAGACGCGCGATATCCGTCGCCAGCGCGGTCAGCGGGGTCTTCAGGCCGTGCGCCAGATCAGCGGCGCGATCACGCGCACGGACCATGCTTTCATCCTGTTGATCCAGAAGGCTGTTGAGCTCTTCGATCAGGGGTCCGACCTCGGATGGCGCATTCGTTGGCAATCGTCGCGCGGTCCCAGACTTGACGTCTGCGACCCCTTTGCGAAGCCGATCGAGCGGCCTGATCCCGACACCGATCTGAAATGTGAACCCGAGCAAGAGCGCGACGGCCAACAAAGCCAAGGCTGGAATGAGATCACGCGCAAATCCTGCCTTGAGCGCCATGATTTCTGTTTTGTCGATTCCAACCGTAACAAGTAGCGACAATTCTTGACCGCGTTCCACAACTAGAATTCGGCTTTCATGCAGAAGCAGCGTTGAATTGTTTGGACCCGGTCGTGTGTGCACATGAACCTGACCGGGATCGACGGTGTCTTCGGGCAGGTCGAGCACCGTATCCCAAAGCGAGCGCGACTTGAGGATAACCTCTCCGTCCAAGGTGGTGACTTGGTAGTAGAGACCACCAAACACCTTGCCGAAACGAGGGTCGGTCAGGTCCCGGGATAGTTTGACCGTTCCATCCGGCTGGAACCGCAGGCCCCCGATGATCTGTTGCAGGTGGGCATCCAGTTCCTGCCCCTCCCGGCGCTCGATATTGCGCTCAAGAAGGTAGGTAAGCCCCATGCCTGTCACGATCATCATGCTGACGACGACAATGGTCGCGATGGCCAGCAATCGCAGCCTGATGGACTTCCGCTTCCACATCAGTTCTGTGTCCCGGAGGGCACGAGGTAGCCAAAGCCACGCCTAGTTTCGATCAAGGCATTGGGGAGTTTGCGTCGCACCCGTGCCACAAGCACCTCGACCGCATTTGATTCACGTTCAAAATGGACAGACTGCAAATGCTCTGCCAATTCCTGTTGTGGCACCACCCGACCGTTGTGGAGCATCAGGTATGACACCAGACGGTACTCCTGCGGCGAAAGGTTGACTGTTGCACCACGCACGGACACCCGCATTTGACGTTCATCAAGTTCCGTCTCGCCAATTGTGATGACGGATCCGGCGTTTCCGCCTGATCTGCGTATGATCGCCCGCAACCGGGCCAGCAACTCTTCGACATGAAATGGTTTCGGCAGATAGTCGTCTGCCCCCGCATCAATACCATCAACCCGTTCATTCCAGGTACCGCGCGCGGTCAGAATCAAGACTGGCATGGTCTTGCCTGCCTTGCGCCAGCGCTTCAGGACCGTGAGCCCATCCATCTGCGGCAATCCTAGGTCCAGCACAACGGCACCATAGGTTTCGGTATCGCCCAGAAACCAGCCTTCCTCGCCCGATGCTTCGACATCGACAATGTATCCCGCCGCCTCCAGCGCGGATTGGACATCTGACCGGATGCGGTCGTCATCTTCGATCACCAGAACGCGCATGGCTCAATCATCCAACTTTTGGAGCATGATTTCACCGGTTCGGGCATCCACGTAAATTTCGCGGCGGCGTCCTTGAGGGTCCAGAAAGTAGATTTCATAGGCGATGCCGAAGTCTTCATGCTCGACTTCCACCTCGAGGATAGTGTCGCCCGTCACCGGACGGACCATTTCAAGAATGGCTGCCAGAGGCAAAATCTCACCCTGTCTGAGCAGTCGCGACACCTCGTCCGGCTCCGTCTCGTCGGCCCAGATGGGTGTCATTGTCGCCAGCAGAACTGCGGCACTGGTCAATATGTATCGTAATCTATTCAACTGTATCACCTGACGCACGATTGCGCCTTTCTTCCCATCATCCTTCTAGGTTCGCACAAATTACAGTTCGCTGACAGCCGGTGTCAGGCATCTGTCATTTTGGGTCTGCCAAAAGGGGTTCATCGAAGCGAGCAATTCCGCTCTGAACCTCAAGGATAGATCCAATGTCCAAACTTCTTCTTTCCACCGCTGCTGTGCTGATGCTGGCAGCCCCCGCCTTCGCCGAAGAGATGAAATGCAACGTCCCTGACCAGACAACCTAGATGTCCAAGGAAGACCTGACCGCGATGTATGTCGAACAGGGCTACGAAGTGAAGAACATCAAGATCGATGAGGGCTGCTATGAGATTTACGGCTTCGACCCTAACGGTGGCCGCATCGAAATCTATGTCAATCCGGTGACCGGCGAATTGGCCGATGCCCTGACAATCGAAGGCAGCGACAGCTAATGTCCGCTGACGCGACCAAGACGGAAGCTGGTAGCCAAATGGCACCAGCGACCGTCCGGGTCTGGGACCCGATGGTCAGGATATTTCACTGGTCACTGCTGATCGCTTTCGCTGCCGCATACATCTCGGCGGAGGAATTCGAAAAGTACCATGTCCAGATCGGGTATGTTGTCGCGGGCCTTGTCGCATTCCGGCTGGTCTGGGGTCTGATCGGGTCAAAGCATGCGCGGTTCCGGGACTTCATCTATCGCCCGTCGACGGTCATCGCTTTTCTGCGCGACAGTGTGGCAATGAGAGCCAAGCGCTACATCGGCCATAATCCGGCCGGCGGTGCGATGGTCATCGCACTCCTTCTTGCGATCACCGGAATATCCGTTTCCGGCTACATGATGGAAATGGACGCATTCTGGGGCGAAGAATGGGTCGAAGACCTTCACGAGGTTCTTGTGAATCTCACGCTTGGTCTGGTTGCCCTGCATGTCATCGGCGTTCTTGTTGCCAGCTTTGAGCACAAGGAAAACCTGATCTTTGAGCACAAGGAAAACCTGATCAAATCCATGATCACGGGCAAGAAACGGGGCTGAGCCATCGGCTCTCTCCATCCAACCACCACTCACGAACCCTCAATCATCCGCCACTCACGAAACCACAACTCAACCAAAGGAACAAAACCATGAAACTCAAGACAGCAATCTTTTCCATCGCCGTTGTGACTGCCAGCGTCGCCAATGCCCAATCCAGCGCAGATAGCGTCCGCGCACAACTCACCGAGATGGGGTATTCGAATATCGAGATCGAGCGCAGCGGAACAACCTACACAGTCGAGGCCTATCGTGACGGCCAGAAGCGGGAACTGCGCTACAACGCCGAAACAGGTGAAATCCTCAGTGACCGAATGTACCGCGATTCCTCGAATGACCGCTCGTCCAGCAATGGCCGTTCCAATGACGAGAGCAACGATCGCTCGTCCAACGACGAGAGCAACGACCGTTCGTCCAATGACGAGAGCAACGACCGTTCGTCCAATGACGAAAGCGACGACCGTTCGTCTAATGATGAGAGCGACGATCGTTCGAATGACGAGGGCGATGACGACTAGGGAAACCTGAAGTCTCCAACTCTCGGAATGGGCATGGCGCTACGTCGCTTCGCAAATGCCAAGCACCCGCCCGTGCCCATTCCTTCCCCTTTCATAGATGGACATCAATCATGGCTGACGACTTCAATCGACGCGGTTTTTTGAAAAGTGGTGCTGCAGTTGCAGCTGGCGGGGCCGCCGCCCTTTCGGGTAGGGCCGCAAATGCAGAAACGGCACCCACCATCCCTGCAACCTCGGCAAACAGTGCCGAACCGCAGGTGACCGTCCCTTCTATTGACAGATGCCCGGTTATGCATGGTGCCAACGGGTACAAGGCAACAGGCAGTTTCGCGAACCAGCACTGGTGGCCCAACCAGCTGAACCTCAAGTTGCTGCACCAGAATACGCGGGCCTCGAACCCACTGCGCGCAGATTTCAACTATGCAGAGGCTTTCAACACGATCGACCTTGCGGTTCTCAAGCAGGAAGTCGAAGCCCTGATGACAACCTCACAGGACTGGTGGCCCGCCGACTATGGCCACTACGGCCCGTTCTTCATTCGGATGGCCTGGCACAGCGCCGGGACCTACCGCGTTGCAGATGGACGTGGCGGGGCTGGCACAGGCTCGCAGCGTTTTGCGCCCCTCAACAGCTGGCCTGACAACGGCAACCTCGACAAGGCCCGCGCACTGCTGTGGCCGATCAAACAAAAGTACGGCCAGAAGATTTCCTGGGCCGATCTGATGATCTTTGCAGGCACCTGTGCGCTGGATTCGATGGGCCTCAAGACCTTCGGGTTTGGTGGTGGCCGTATTGATATCTGGGAGCCGGAAGAAGACATCTATTGGGGACCTGAAACGACCTGGTTGGGCGACGAACGCTACAGTGGCGATCGGGAACTGGCCAATCCGCTAGGCGCGGTCCAGATGGGGCTGATCTATGTAAATCCCGAAGGTCCCAATGGCGTCGCCGATCCGTTGGCATCCGCCCGCGACATTCGTGATACCTTTGCCCGGATGGCCATGAACGACGAGGAAACCGTCGCATTGATTGCAGGTGGTCACACCTTCGGCAAGGGCCATGGGGCTGCTGATCCCGGCAAATATGTCGGTCGTGAACCCGAGGCCGCCGCACTTGAAGAGCAGGGCTTTGGCTGGAAGAACAGTTTTGGCACTGGCAATGCAGGCAGCACGATCACCAGCGGACTCGAAGGTGCTTGGACGCCCACGCCAATTGCGTGGGACAACGGGTATTTCGACATGCTGTTCGGTTTCGAATGGCAATTGACTCGTAGTCCGGCCGGTGCCCAGCAATGGATCCCCACGGACGCAAACGCCGAAGGAATGGTGCCCGACGCCCATGACCCAAACAAGACCCATGCCCCGGTCATGTTCACAAGTGACCTCGCCCTGCGCATGGACCCTGCATATGAGAAAATCTCACGCAGGTTCCACAAAGACCCAGACGCCTTTGCTGACGCTTTCGCGCGTGCCTGGTTCAAACTGACGCACCGCGATATGGGACCGGTCAGCCGCTATGTCGGCAGCATGGTTCCCACCGAGCAATTGATCTGGCAAGACCCCGTTCCGGTGGCGGACTACGATCTGATCGAAGAGCAAGACATCACGGCGCTGAAGTCGCAAATACTGGCTTCTGGCCTGTCAGTCTCGCAACTCGTCTCAACCGCATGGGCCTCTGCGTCGACGTTCCGTGGCAGCGATAACCGTGGTGGAGCCAACGGCGCGCGTTTGCGGCTCGCACCGCAAAAAGACTGGGAGGTGAACACGCAATCGAACTCAGGCGAGGTCATCGCGGCGCTGGAAGCAATCCAGACTGCCTTTAGCTCAGGCCGGAAGCGCGTGTCACTTGCAGATCTGATTGTTTTGGGTGGATGTGTCGGCATCGAGCAAGCAGCAAGCGCTGGCGGCCACGATATTGCGGTTCCCTTTGCGCCCGGCCGGACGGATGCGACGCAGGAACAAACCGACGTTGAGTCTTTTGCGGTCCTGGAGCCTGTGGCCGACGGTTTCCGGAACTATCTCAAGGCGGGCCTCAATCGCTCGGCGGAAGAGTTGCTGATAGACCGTGCACAGCTGTTGACATTGACCGCTCCGGAAATGACGGCGTTGTTCGGCGGCCTGCGAGTATTGAACACCAATGCTGACGGATTAATGCACGGTGTCTTTACCGATCGCCCGGGAACGCTCAGCAATGACTATTTCGCCAATCTACTGACAAGAGATACGGTTTGGGCGCCGAAGACAGATCAGGCTGATTTCTTTGAAGGCCGGGACCGTGCGACAGGTCAGGTGAAATGGGCCGGCACCCGCGTTGATCTGTTGTTTGGATCCAACTCGCAACTGCGTGCCTTGGCCGAAGTCTACGCCAGCGAAGATGCGCATTTGGCCTTTGTCCAGGATTTCGTCGCAGCCTGGACGAAGGTGATGAACCTTGATCGCTTCGATCTCGCGTAACGGAACCCGGCGAACCAGAACTTGCGCCCGAAAGTCCCCTCGGGCGTAAGCGCAGGCACCGTTTCAGGCAACGAAGCCAATCGAGCAAGAAACCGACTGCGGATCAACCGTGAGTCAAATGCCAGGGCGGCGCATGTAGCGTCGCCCTGGCAGAACTCTGAAGACAACCAACAAAGGAATTATTCAATGCGTAAACTTACTCTTGTCGCTGCGACGCTGATCATGGCCCCGCTTGCCGCACTTGCGGGCGAGACCCCAGCGGCCCCCGGCAGCGTCCAGTATTTCGTGAACCTGCAGGATGGCGATACCGTTCAGAGCCCTGTGAAAGTCATCTTTGGTCTGACAGGCATGGGCGTCGCGCCTGCGGGCGTTGACGTCGAGAACACCGGCCACCACCACTTGCTGATCGATCGCCCGGCTCTAGGTGAAGGCGAGGATGGTGCCGAAGAGTTCAATATGAACATGCCTGCTGACGACAGTCTGCTGCACTTCGGAAAAGGGCAGACAGAGACGATGATTGAACTCGCTCCCGGTGTTCACAAGCTGCAGCTTGTCCTTGGCGACAAGGACCACATCCCGCACAATGCTCCGGTGTTTTCCGAAGTGATCACAATCACAGTAGAATAGCGAAATCTGGCCCCCGCGATCTTATGCGGGGGCCATAACGATACGGAATATGACCATGGACACACTTGAGCAAACCGATTGCGAAGAACTCTTCTCAACCCCGCTGTTTCGTTTCCGGCTCCCGGACGCGGATGCCTTCAACCGTGATCTGTTGCAAGAAGGCGCGCGCCTACGCAAGCAAAGCGAGGGTGTCGCCAAATCCAACTATGGCGCATGGCATTCTTCCGGAGATTTGTTTGAATCCACCACACCGTGTATCATGCAACTCAAGACCGTGGCTGAGGCTGCGACCTACATAGCTACCCAGAACGTCAGCCCTGATCTGGACCTCGCAACGCAGAAACTGGATCTTTTTGGATGGATGAATTCAACGCCTTCGGGAGGTTTCAATGCCCCGCACACCCATCCGGGTGCACATTGGTCTGGCGTTTACTATGTGTCCCAACCCGCCGTCGAAAAAGGTGAATCTGGCAAAATCGAGTTTCTCAATCCGCGCACCGATCTGCCAAACTGGCGCATCCTCAAATCCCCGATATTCGGGGCGGCACGCAAGTTCCGACCGCATCCAGGCGAACTGGTTCTATTTCCCTCCTACCTCGTACATTGGGTCTACCCGAACGAAACTCAAGAAGAGCGCGTCTCCATCGCATTCAACGCGACATTCCGCGAAGCAAAGTAGTGTTCATTGTGCTGGCAGGTGATCGATCATGACTCAAGCCGCGCTTTCACAGCCGCAACGATTGGAAGGATACCTGCCGATCATGCCAAATGGGATATACAGATCCTCCGAATTAAATTTTCACTGCAAACAAGTGGACTGAAAGAAAGGGCGCAGGAGAGAGAATCCCTAGTTACTCGTCGCTGCCATTCGAGCAAGCGCAGCGAAAGAGTGCTTTGTCCCGCTTAGCGGACTGTCGGAACTGTTTGGTTCGGGCAGGTTTGTCTGGGTTCCTCCGCCAAGCGGAAAAGAAAAAGCGGGCTTTGAGAAGGGTGTTTCAAATTCTCAAGGGAGATCCCCATGTCCATGAATGTTCAACCCCAGCCAGACCGTCCGGATCCGACCGTGATCGCGGTGCAGAACGACGCGTTTCGTAAACTTGCATGCCTTGGGGTGCCGCCCGCGGAACCAATCCAGGGCCGGATGCATGTCACT
>CEQZ01018183.1_pt1 | contig 17365 bp, 17 predicted proteins | sample 530941 | NCBI WGS metagenome assembly CEQZ01 (sample SAMEA2621107, study PRJEB7988) | marine metagenome | biome: marine biome (ENVO:00000447); feature: mesopelagic zone (ENVO:00000213); material: "saline water (ENVO:00002010), including plankton (ENVO:xxxxxxxx)" | depth 800 m | reverse complement strand
TGGCAATGGTTTCGGTGAACACCAGGCGGGTGTTGTCCTGAATGGCGGCCGCCACGGCGTGTGCAGAGGTGGTATCAACAAAACTCACCTCGATGCCAAAATTGCGGAACGAACTAAACAGGCTGTTAGTATTGCCAAACAGGAAGGCGCTGGCAATCATGTGATCACCGGCGCGCAGTAATGCAAACAGGGTAGATCCGATGGCCGCCATGCCGGTGGCAAAAGCAGTGCTGGTTACCCCTTGTTCCATTTTGGTAACGCGCGCCTGCAGCGCATTGACAGTCGGATTCTGCTGGCGCCCGTAATTGTAGCCGGTCTTGGTGCCCTGAAAAACCGCAGCCAGGTCGCGGGCATCATCATAGGTGAAGGCCACAGACGTATGGATGGGTTTATGCAACACGCCGTGCTCGGGTTTGTCGGCGCGATCGTTGTGCAGGTTGCGGGTCGTGAAACCCTGATCTTTGCTGTTGCTCATCTGCTCTGGTTTTCCTGTAGACCTGGTTCGTCAGCGCTGTACAAAGGCAGTGCACTGACGTCGGCTTCGATTCGGCTCAGCCGGGCCTGGTAGCGCGGGCTGTCGCGGTCGCGGTAGTGTTCGATGAAAGTCTCTTCCGACATGCCGTCGCCCTCGCTGTCCGGCGCTGGCATGTATTGCGACTCGGCGCGGGCGTCGCGCAATCGCAATTGTATCTGACGTGCCTGTGCTTCGGTCTGCGTAGCGGCGTCGCCCAGTGTCAGGCCGGCAATGTTGGCGGTCATGTCGCTGAAGCTGAATCCGCTGGTATAGCGCGCATCATACACTTCTTTGCTGTTGGCAAGAACCTCGGCAATCCCGGCACTGGCTGATGCCGCAATGGCCGCTGCGCTGACAAAATGCCGGCCCAGGTCCTGGCGCTGGTATAGCGTGACGCGCAGCGCCGGGGGAGAGTAGACGCTGTCATCCGGGATGCCGTCCAGCAGTTCATGGATGCTCAGGTTGTTGACGTAGAGTGACAGGGCCTGCAGCAGGCTCCGGTTCTCTGCCACGGCGCTGCTGTTGGGCGCGCGTTCACTGGCTCGGGCGAACAGGTCCGGCACAAATGTTTGCAACGACACCGTCTGTCCCTGTTGCGCAGCAATACGGGCAAGGTCGCCAATATAGGTGTAGTAGCTTAACAGGCGTTGTCGATCCTGCTCGCTCATGAAGATCTGTTGTGCCTGGGTGCGCAGCTGGTCCAGTATGTCCGGCTCCCATCGCAAGGTCAGGTGCAGCCGGTCGTCGTCGAGTATGACGGCATTGACGCCGTGGCGCAGTTCCGCCAGTTCGCGACTGGCGGCGCTGGCGACCTCCAGCCTGTCACCAGCCAGATTCTCAGCGCTGCGCATGATGCGGCGCGGCACAGGAAGATAACCGGCGTGCAGCGATAGCAAGCGCGCGCGTCCTTGCTGCTGGGCAAAGCGGGCCCGCAGATTAAGATACAGAGTGAGTGGGCCGACCTGGTGCGGGATACTCAGCGAGGCCAGTGCGGTGTCGCCTGACAGGCTGATACGTGCCGCAAATTCCTGTGTCTGCGGCACATTGGCCAGCACGAACGCGGCCAGCAGATTCAATTCTTCGGCATTCAGGCTCAGTTGACGTTCGCCGCTGCGACTGAAGCGTTCGGGGCTGTTGTCGACAATCAACTGTTCAATGCGCCGGACATCGCTCCCTGACAGGGTGTCCGGTTGCGGGACACTGGGGCGCAGACTGACAACACTGGCGATGAGCAACATGACCGCCAGCAAGCTTGCTAACAATAGCCATGCCAGCCACTGTCTGATACGCGATCGCCGGTTTGAAAGCTCCGTCATAGTGCTGTGCCTGAGGGTCTGGCGGACGTTGGGGTGGGTGCCAAGACGCAATTATAGAGCAATTGCCGGCGAAATTTCAGTCCTGACACCTGTTGCCGTGACGAAAATGAAGGAATTGCGGCGAAACGCTGTACGGCACTGGTCAGCGTGACCTCAGTCATTATAAAGTAGACGTTGGCATCAAGGATTTTCAAGGGTATGTAAATGAACAACTCGTTAATGAGACCATTACGCATAGGCGGCGTGGTTCTGCTGTTGGTGTTGTCTGCGTGTGCCGGGCAGCGGGCCGAACAGGAGGCCATGCAGGCGCAGCAGGAGGCCGCAGCGGCCGAGGCAGAGGCGCGCGCCATGGCGGCACGGGCGCAGCAGGCCGAAGAGGCCCGGCTGGCGGCCGAGCAATCCGAGCGTGAGCTGCGGGCAGAATTGGCGCGTGTGGAGCAGGAACGTGCCGCGCTGGCAGAAGCGCGTGTCGAGGCTGAACGCGAGGCAGAGGCCCGCGCACGTCAGGCGGCGGCCTTGCAAAGGCGGCAGGAGGCTGCCGAGCGGGCGCGCCTGCAAGGTGAGCAGGAAGAAAGAATTGCCGCACTTGAGCGCCAGGTAGCGGAGGCGGATGCGCGAATCAGACGGCGTGAACAAGCCAATGCCAAGCTGGCGGAAGCCATTACCGCGGCAGAAGAGTTGCTGCAGATGCTGGCCAGTGAGCAGCTCAAGTACGAAAATGTCGACGCTCAGGGAAGGACTGTGGAGCCTTTGCAGAAGTCGTTGATATCAGAGCTGGAAACGCGCAAAAACACATTGGTTCGTGAGGCTCAGCAACTGGGGAACTGAACAGGCGGTCAGTCCAGCGGCAGGCGCTCGAAGTGATACATCAGCCATTGGTTTTGTGATCGCTCAGTATCCTCCTCAGGGCTGTACCAGACGGTCTGGACATTGCGGACACACTGGTAAATGCGAAAGGAGCGGGTGTTTTCGATGATCAGACCGCGCACTGACGGATTCAGTGTGTAGTTGGAGATCTCAACCAGTTTCCAGTCGTCTGCCATGGTCCGGTTAACGCAGTCATTGCCGGACAGCAGATCCTGGTAGGGCAGTTCGACCTCCGCCCAGGCCTGAGCGGGGATCACCATGTCCAGCTGCAACGTCGCGTCAGTCTGTGTGCCGGTTTCGTCGCGGAACAGGATGCTTTCCAGTTTGATCGGTGACTCCCCCTGGTTCTGGGCAACAATACGCAGACCGGCATTGCTGTTAAGATGCCACGCCGATGAGTAGATCGCATATTTAACCGGGCTTTCAAAACTTTCCTGGGCTGCCGCCAGAGGGTCGATGGATTGCGCTGACGCGGTCTGCGGATTGACGGCGGTCAGCACGCCCAGCGCGGTCAGTACTAAAAAGGTCATCAGTCCCCGTATCCCCGGTCCGGTGAGACGACAGGATTCACGGTCGGCGGCAGCTGCCAGTCTCCCGGAACAGTTTGGGGTACGATATTCAGACATGATGTATGGATCCATTAATGCAGTCAGGACTATCAAGCGCTTAATAGAACATGGAATACAGCCCGAGATCAAGTTTCAATCGTCCAGCACAGGGCAGAGCAGGGCGTCACGCGCAGACCTGCGCAGAGGCATGGTAAGCGCTGCACAATCATCAGCAGGAGTCTTTATCAGGTGGATAATCTTTCCCGAATCAAACACATAATCTGTATCGCCTCCGGCAAGGGCGGTGTTGGCAAGTCCACCACCGCAATCAATCTGGCAGTCGCATTACAGCAACAGGGGTATAAGGTGGGTCTGCTGGATGCGGACATTTACGGACCCAGTCAGCCGACCATGCTCGGCGTGCGTTCAGGCACCCGCCCGGAGATTGTTGATAAGAAATACATGCGTCCGATTCTTGCCTGTGGTCTGGAAACCAACTCCATGGGGTATCTGGTGGAGGGCAGTACCGCGATGGTCTGGCGTGCTCCGATGATAGTCGGTGCGTTTAATCAGATGCTCCAGTTCACATTGTGGTCAGCGCTGGACTATCTGCTGATCGATATGCCACCGGGCACCGGCGACATACAGCTGAGTCTGTCACAGTCGGTCAGGCTGACCGGTGCGGTGATCGTCACCACGCCACAGGATGTTGCCCTGCTTGATGCCCGCAAAGGTATTGAGATGTTCCGCAAAGTCAATGTGCCATTGCTGGGCGTTGTGGAAAACATGGGTGTTCATATCTGCTCCAGCTGCGGGCATGCTGAAGCCATTTTTGGCGAGGGTGGCGGGGAGCAGCTGGCCAACGATTACGGTGTCCAGGTGATTGGTTCCTTGCCGCTGGATCTGTCCATCCGTGAGCATACCGATGCCGGCCGGCCCATCCTGCTGGCGCAGCCCGACGGTGCGGTCGCCAGCGCGTATCACGTGCTGGCGCGTCGTCTGGTCGCCCAGGTGGCCGAGCTGGAAGCCGCCGGCGAGTCAGCGCCCAGCATCAGTATCACTGACGACTGATTCAGTTGGGCAGGCGGATCTCTTCCACCATGTCCTGCACGGCTTTGGGGGGCGCCGCATAGAAACGGTTGACCGTCAAAGCCACAGCGGTATTGATGAACGTGCCCAGTGTGCCGATACCTTCCGGCGATATGCCGAACCACCAATGGGCGGCATTGCTGGTCTCCGGTGAAATGAATTTGAAATAGATGATGTATGCCGCCGTGAACAGGAAGCCGGCCAGCATGCCGGATATCGCGCCCTGGCGGTTCATGCGCCGGTAGAAGATACCCAGCACAATGGCCGGGAAAAAGGACGCGGCGGCCAGACCAAAGGCAAATGCGACGACCTCGGCAACAAACCCCGGCGGGTTGATGCCAAAATAACCCGCTATCAGAATCGCGACAAAAATCGATAACCTCGCAAACAGGAGCTCCTGCTTTTCGGTAATGCCCGGCATCAGGCTGCGTTTCAGCAGATCATGCGAGACCGCCGTCGATATCACCAGCAACAGGCCTGCCGCCGTCGACAATGCGGCCGCCAGCGCGCCGGCGGCCACCAGTGCCACAACCCAGTTGGGCAGACCGGCGATCTCCGGATTGGCCAATACCATAATGTCCCGGTTGACAGTTAACTCATTGACCTCGGGGTCGCCCGAATACTGGACAACACCGTCAGCATTACGATCGTCAAACTCAATCAGTTGTGTGGTTTCCCAGGTGCCGAACCAGCTCGGCAGCTGCTCATAGGTTGCATTGTTTACCGTATTCAGCAGGTTGGTTTTGGCAAAGGCTGCCACGGCTGGCGCCGTGGTATACAGAATGGCGATGAAAATCAGCGCATACGCTGCCGACTTGCGCGCATCCCGCACGCTGGGCACGGTAAAGAAGCGGATGATGACATGCGGCAGACCGGCGGTGCCGAACATCAGGGCGGCAGTGATAAAAAACACATCCTGGGTCGGGCGCAGGCCTTCGGTATAGGCAGCAAAGCCCAGATCCAGGCTCAGGTTGTCAAGTCGGTCCAGCAAATAGCCACCGCCGTATTCGGGCGTAAGTTCAGAACCAAAGCCCAGTTGCGGGATGGGATTGCCGGTCATCATCAGAGAGATGAAAATCGCCGGCACCAGATAGGCAAAAATAAGCACACAATATTGTGCTACCTGAGTATAGGTGATGCCTTTCATGCCACCCATGACCGCGTAGAAAAACACGATGGTCATGCCAATAATGACGCCGGTGGTGATGTCAACTTCCAGAAAGCGGGAAAAAACGATACCTGCCCCCTGCATCTGGCCGCAAACGTAAACGAAAGAAACCGAGATGGCGCAGAAAATGGCCACTAGGCGTGCACTGTTCGAGTAGTAGCGGTCACCGATAAAGTCAGGCACGGTGAATTTGCCGAACTTGCGCAGATACGGTGCCAGTAACAGTGCCAGCAGCACATAACCGCCGGTCCAGCCCATCAGGTAAAAGGCGCCATCGCGACCGAGAAAGGAAATGAGTCCGGCCATGGAAATAAAAGAGGCCGCTGACATCCAGTCGGCAGCGGTCGCCATGCCATTGGCCAGGGGGTGCACGCCACCGCCGGCAACATAGAAGTCATTGGTAGATGCCGCGCGCGACCAGATGGCAATGCCAATGTACAGGCCGAAGGAAAGCACAACAAAAACATAGGTCCAGATCTGTACACTCATGCCGGATCCTCCGGTGACTGTTTTTGATCCGGTTTGTCGGCTTGCCGGGTTTTGCTGTCGTGGGTGTTTTTGTCCCGTGTGTAACGCGCATCCAGCCGGTCCATCCAGACCAGATACACCAGGATCAGAATGACGAATACATAGATGGAGCCTTGTTGGGCAATCCAGAAGCCCAGCTTGAAGCCTGCGAAGCGAAAATTATCGAGAAAATCAGCGAGCAGGATGCCGCAGACAAATGAAATAAAGAACCAGATGCTCATCAGCACCGTCAGGATCCTGACATTGGCTTTCCAGTATGCTCGGGCGTGTTCATCGCGCATGCCTTACCCTCGGTTTTTATTGATTTTTTTTGATGGTAGCACTAAACATCGGAGGTGCATAGCGGGCGTATCAACTGTCTGCCCGCGTGCTTCACTCCCATGTTGTCTTTAGTCCCTGGGCGGCCAGTGGCGCAACCAGGCGCCCCATGCGCAGCGCCTTTTCGCTGGATGCATTACCATCCAGGCCGCGTTTGTAGACACCCTGCAGAATGGCAGCGAGCCGGAAAAAGCTGAACGCCAGGTAGAACGTCCAGTGTGTCGGTTCGGCAATCCCGCGCGCTTCACAGTAGTGGCGAATGATGGCCGGCTCGTCGGGTATTTTCAAGGCAGCAAGGTCTTCACCCTGCAAGCCTTTCATTTCGCCTGCCCGGGGCAGGCGCAGTGCCATGCAGTAATAGGCCAGGTCCGCCATCGGGTGCCCCAGGGTGGCAAGCTCCCAGTCCAGTATGGCGCGAATCCTGCCTTCGGCCTTGTGAAAAATGACATTGTCCAGCCGGTAATCGCCGTGAATGATGCTGCACTGGCCGTCGTCTTCCGGCTGGTGCTGCTCCAGCCACTGTATCAGTGCATCCATCTGTGGCAATTCAGATGTTGCGGATGCCTGATACTGCTTGGTCCAGCGAGACAACTGGCGGGCATAGTAATTGCCCGGGCGTCCGAAGTCGTGCAGGCCAAGCGCCTGGTAGTCGACAGAGTGCAGCCTGGCCAGAGATTCCACCAGCGCCTGGTAGTAATCCCGGCGCCGGTCAGCGGGCACTTCCGGCAGCGCAGGGTCCCATAGAATATCGCCGTCTTCGTAACTCATCAGATAAAACATGCTGCCAATGACATCGCTGTCTTCGCACAATGCGATCGGCGTGGGCACGGCGACATCGGTATGCTGAAGCGCGCTGATCAAGCGGAACTCTCTGTCCACGGCATGCGCCGAGGCCAGCAACTCACCCGCCGGTTTGCGACGCAGGACATACTTGCAATCGCCCGTGGTCAGCAGGAAGCTCGGATTCGATTGCCCGGCGGCAAACTTGTCCAGTTGAAACTGCCCGGTGTAGCCTGGCAGATGCTTTTGCAGCCACACATGCAGCGATTGTTGGTGTTGTGGATCGAGTGTGTTTGCCTGGGGAGATGTCATAGTGAGGAGGTGCCCGTTATTATTGTGTGGGTCTGGCGATTCGCTGTCAGGTGTAGCTCAAGGCATTAAGGCGGCCCGGTCGTTGCAGGTGAGCTAGTGAGTTGAAGCCTGCCAGCTGGTAACCGCGCTGGTTGTAAAACAGATGATGCACGCCAGTATTGCGGGTTTGCATGTTCAGATTGATCAGGGTGTCGACACCGCACTGGAGCACCTGGCTCAGTGCCATGGCCATGGCGCCGCCGGAGCTGACCGCCAGCACCGTCTCTTCCTGCTCTCGCGCAATCAATTGCTGCAGCGCCTGTTGAACCCGGTCATGGAACTGTTCCCATGTTTCCAGGACGGGCTCGTCGGTGTCCGCGTCTGCCGCATGCAATTCGCCGCGTGACCAGGCGATCATGGCCTTGCGCAGCATCTGAAAAAACTCGCGGCCCCCGTTGTCGGTGCCCGGCAGGGGAATGCCGCTGAAGCGGCAATAGATGGCGGCCAGGCCGTGAAAGTCGAATTCATTAAAGCCGTCATCCACATGCACGGGCAGGGTCTGGCCGATGCCGGCCAGCACGGCCTGTGCGGTCTGCTGTTGACGTGAAAGACTGCCGGTTACAGCCCGGTCGAAATGGATACCCAACTCTCGAAAGTGTTCCCCGAGCCACTGAGCCTGCTGGTAGCCCAACGGCGACAACTGATCGTAATTGGCGGCACCAAAGGAAGCCTGGCCGTGCCGCACAAGGTAAAGCTGACTCATTCGAAAAATTTCCGGTTATTGATTTGTATTATCCACTATTTTAGCTATTATTCATGAAACGAATAGGACATGGAAGAAATCGTCGCTAAAAATTTACCTGTTCTGGCATTGTGCACAAGAATCGTCGCTGCGATGTCACTGGCAAGAGGTAGGCCGTTCTGAAAAAAATCGATCTGAATCTGTTCCTGGTCTTCGATACCATCTACACCGAGCGCAACTTGACACAGGCGGCCAAATCACTGGCGATCACCCAGCCGGCCGTGAGCAATGCGCTGTCGCGACTGCGGCGGGTGTTCAATGACGAGCTGTTTGTGCGCACCTCAAAAGGCATGTTACCGACCCCGGTCGCCGACGGCATTGCGCAAAATGTCTCGGCGGCGTTGGGGCTGCTGAATGCCAGCGTGCTGGAGCGCGAGGAATTCAGCCCGGACTCCGCTGACCGGACCTACCATTTCAGCATGACCGACCTTGCCGAGGCGGTCATTCTGCCCAGGCTGTTTCCATTTTTTGAAATCAACGCGCCGCATCTGGTCTTGCAGAGTTACTACACCAAACGGCATGAACTGGTGCGGCACCTGTCGCGGGGCGAGCTGGATTTCGCCATTGATGTGCCCTTGATCGAGGACACCCAGGTGTCCCATCAGTCCCTGATCAGTGATCATTATGTGTGCGCCATGCGCCCGGGGCATCCGCTTGCCGATCAGGAGCTGACGCTGGAAGCCTATCTGAATCTGCGCCATATCCATGTCTCCAGCCGCCGCAAAGGCCTGGGACAGGTGGACATGGCGCTGCTCAAGCACCACGCCGAGCGTCGCATCCAGTTGCGGGTGCAACACTACCGGGTGGCTGCGGAAGTGGTCAGTGGCACCGATCAGGTGCTGACCGTGCCGAGGTTCCTGGCGTCGCAATACAACCTGACATTGCGGCCGCTGCCGTTTGATGTGCCGCCGCTGGATCTGCATCTCTACTGGCACCGACAGTCCGACAGTGATCCTTCCCATCGCTGGTTGCGGGAAAGCCTGCTGACGTTGTTCAAGTCAGAGTAGGTAGCCGCCGATGTTGATTGCCGCCTCCCTGTTGCTGCGACATCTGCGGTTGTCGCTGGTGGTGGGCCTGTTGGCGGCGGGGACGTTGGCGGGGTGCATGTTACCAGCGACCGGCCTCGGGTCCGAGACGGCTGTGGTGCCGGATCCTTACCGCTGGCTGGAGTCGCCGGCATCCAGTGCGCGGGTGAGCGCCTGGCTGGCGCAACAGGCGCAGAAGACCCACGACTGGCAACAGCAGCAACCGGCATACGCGCAGATGCGCACACAGTTGATCACGGCCTGGGATCACCCCAAATGGATGGTGGCCAGTATTCAGCACGACCACGTCTTTTTTTATCACAATGCCGGACTGGATCAACACTACAGTCTGTACGTGCAGCCCTATACTGATTTTATTGACCACCGGCAACGGCAGCAGCCGCCCGGCGGCAGCGCGCGGCTGCTGATTGACGGTAGTGGATTTACTGAAGACACCCACCCGGGTGCCCTGTCAATCAGCCCTGATGCCAGCTGGCTGGCATACCAGGTTCACCGGCGCACGGCGTCCGGGAGCCAGCAGAGCCTGTGGTATCTTCAGTCATTGCGCGGCGGGGCGGCCAGCCCTCAACTGTTAAGTGCCAGCCATCAGGGCTGGACTCTGCCGGCAGAAGAGCTGGCATGGGACCCGCAAGCAGAGCAGCTGTTTTTTACCGTGTCCGCGCCCACCGGAGCCGACGTCTGGCAGTCACGTATCTACGCTCTCCAGCTTAACGGGGCGCAGTCGGCGCCGATGCAGATTCATGCCCTTGCCAACGAGACCCGCGTCGAGCAAATGTATCTGCTGGACGCGCGTGCCGGGCACGGCGACGGAAACCGGGCAGGCCCGGCGCTGCTGCTGGCAACTGCGTCTGCGGCAGACAGTGATCTGCGCTGGTGTCTGCTCGATGCTGATCCGGTCGCTGCCGCCATGTCAGCTAAGGGCCGGTGCCAGGCGCTGATGACAGATCCCGGCACCGAGCGTTTTATCGGCGTGATCAGCGATATGCCGGCTTTTATTGCTGTGGGCAAGCGGGGAACCGGCGCGGTGACTCTGGCGGGCCCGACGCAGCGGCGTGAGCTGATCGCTGAGCAGGACGCGCCGTTACGGACGGCTCTGGTGGCTGGGCAGACGCTGGTGATGGAGTATCTGATCCACGGCAGCTCGGTCCTGAGATTTGCTGACCTGCAAGGGCGTGCGATCAACGATGACCTGGCACGGTTGCTGCCGGCGCCGGTCAGCGTAGAGGCGATGCGGGCAACGGACGGGGGCGAGCTGCTCATGTCCTACAGCGGCATGCTGACACCACCGCGCAGTGTGCTGGTCAATCTTCAGAACCGCCAACAAACCCTGCTGACGGAAGATCGCCCGGCCCTGACACTGGATGGGCTGCGCGCCAGGCTGGAACGGGTGCCTTCCGGCAACACTCGGGTGCCAGTGTGGATTGCCAGTGCCCGTAGCCCGCATGAATCGCTGCCGGCGCAGATGTTGCTGGAAGTCTATGGGGGATTTGCGGCGCCCATGGATGTGTCGTTTTCGATCAGCCGGCTGGTCTGGGTGGTGAACGGTGGCGGGTGGGCGGTTGCCGGCCCGCGTGGTGGCGGTGACTATGGAGAACAGTGGCATCAGGCTGGTCGAGGGCATAGCCGACACAATAGCCTTGCAGATGTCCTGGCCGTGGGCGACTGGATGCGCAGCCGGCAGCCGGCTGCGCAGGGCGGACTGGCCATCAGCGGGCGCAGTCATGGCGGCCTGCTTGCGGCCGAAGCCGTTCATGGGGCACCGCAGCTGTTTGCGGCGCTGGTGACGGAGGCTGCTGTGCTGGATCTGCTACGCATTGATGCGTTGGGTGGTGCCCGCTTCTGGCGCCAGGAGTATCACGGCGCGACGACGTCTCCCTATCAGAGCGTGCTGGATGACGCCCACATACTGGCGGATCACCCGCCTGCCTTGCTGATAACGCGGGATGAAGATGAGGTCGTGGCACCTGCCCACAGCTTCAAATATGTGCACGCCCTGCAGGTCAAAGCGCCCGACACGGCAGGCGCCGCTTTGCTGACGGTCACACCCGGACAGGCGCACCAGCCCGGCGGTCGCATTGATTTGCTGATTGATGATTATGCGCTGCGCTGGACATTCCTGAACAGTCACCTGACGGCGGAAACCCAGTCGCAGTAAGTAACGTGAATCAGTCGATGCAGGTCTTGATGTAATCCAGCAGTCGCCGGCGTTGAATCTTGGCCGGTTCGCTGCTTTTTTCCTCTTCCAGCTCGGCGTCGGTCGTTGCCACCTGGCTGTAGCGACGCAATAACTGACGCAGCGTCTGACGCTCGGCAGCGGGCCAGGTCTCGACGAATACCTGGATGTCATCGTCACCACCCCTCAGCAGACGCTCGCCCCAGTGTTCGATATCCTGCCCGCGGCGAATTTCCTGACGGTCGGGGGTGCGCAGCTTTTCCAGGGCGGCACGAATGCTTTCGTGATCACTGCCGCGCATGAGTTTGCCGATGAATTGCAGTTGGCGACGTTTGGCTTCATTGCGGTTGGGCAGGCGCTGGTACTCACGCAAGGCTCCCAGCAAAGGCTCGGGTACCTCAATCTGCTCCAGTTGCTTTTTATTGAGGCTGAGCAGGTCTTCGCCCATTTTCTGCAAGTCAGTCATGCGTTTCTTGCGTTGGGTTTTGCTTTCTTCGCCGTCTTCAATGCTGTCTTCATGCCCGGACTGCTCGTCCGGATTCGAGCGGTGTTCTTTCATGTCAGTCGCCTGTGCCTTCATTCGCCTTCTTCAAAGCGGTTATCTACCAATGCCTGAATGGCCTGCAGAGCCTCGGCTTCATCGCTGCCATCGACCACGATGTTGAGCACCGTACCTTTGCTTGCTGCGAGCATCATCAGGGATAAAATGCTTTTGCCATCAACCAGTTTTTCAGCACCAATACGGACATTGCTGCTGAACTGTGACGCGGTGCCGACCAGGCGCGCAGCGGCGCGGGCGTGCAGACCTGCCTTGTTGCAGATGGTGATCGTGGATTCAATCATGGCTGGCGCGAAGCCTCCTTGCGTACGAGTTCCCGGTGCAAGACCTGCAGATTACTGATGCGTCCCGAGAAAGCCTGTTTCAGTTGTTCACATAAATACACAGATCGATGCTGCCCCCCGGTACAGCCGATAGCCACCGTCAGATAGCTGCGGTTGCTGCGCTCTATTCTGGGTATCCATTTTTCCAGAAACTGGTAAATATCCGTGTGCATGGCGATGACGTCATCCTGGGCTGACAGGTACTGCCTGACAGCATCGTCCAGCCCGCTCAGAGGGCGCAGTGCCGGGTCCCAATAGGGGTTTGGCAGACTGCGCGCGTCGAATACAAAGTCGGCATCTACAGGCACGCCGTTTTTGAATCCGAAGGATTCAAACATCAGGGCCAGTGACGAGTCTTTCTTCTCCACGACACGCGCGCGCACTGTCGATCGGAGTTCATGAACCGACATGGTGCTGGTGTCGATAGACAGACCTGCCAGCGCGGCGATGGGTTCGAGCATTTCGCGTTCTTTATTGATCGCCTCACGCAGCCCGATGCGATCGGTGGTCAGGGGGTGCTTGCGCCTGCTTTCGCTGAAGCGCTTGATCAGCGTCGGGCTGTTGGCATCCAGGAAAATGATTTCGGTATCGATTTTCGAGGCCTGTAATTCAACAATGATCTGTGGAACCTTTTTCAGATCATCCGGCAGGTTGCGGGCATCAATGCTGACCGCCACCCGCGGCAAGGCCACTGTTTCGCTGGAAATGCGACTGACAAATGCCGGCAGCAGGCTCGCCGGCAAATTATCGATGCAGTAATAGCCATGATCTTCCAGCATGTTCAGCGCGGTGCTTTTGCCGGAACCAGAGCGGCCGCTTACAATCAGGAGTCTCACAATTACCTGCCTGTCTCAATTGAATCTGGGTGTGTTCGGATGCCTCCGATGTGGGTCATGCCGGAACGTCTGCTCGTGCTGACGATCAGTCTGACGTCTGTTCGCTGAACCGGATGGCGGTCTGGTAAAGCTCGGTACTGTTACTGGCATCGCGCAAGGCCTGGCAGAATGCCTCCTGATGGAAAAGACGTGCCAGTCCGCTCAGCACACGCAAGTGCTCGTCAGTCTCTTCTGCCGGCACAATCAGTACAAACAGCAAGTCGACCTGTTGCGCATCAATGGCGTCAAAATCGATGCCTTCGTCCAGCTTGACCAGGGTGCCGATGATCTGTGTGCATTCCTGCACACGGCAATGCGGGATGGCGATGCCATTGCCGATGCCGGTGCTGCCCAGCTGCTCGCGGGCCAATAAGGCATTGTAGACAGCGTCGGCCGACAGGTTGCTGGTACACGCGGCAATATGCTCGCTGATGGTGGTCAGAAAGCGTTTTTTGCTGACGCCCGGCATGTTGCAGACGGTGCGCTCAGGGCTAAGAATCTTGCTCAGTTGCATCAGGTGTTCCTAATCTTCCGATGGCTGCCATTCTAGAACCTTGGTCTGTCGCTGGCAATGCGCTAAACCAGTCGTTTTCGTTCATTGGAAGGGGGAATGGACAACGACTCGCGGTATTTGGCAATGGTTCGTCGTGCCACATTGATGCCCTGTTCCTCGAGCAATTGGGTGATTTTGCTATCGCTCAGTGGTTTGCGGGGGTTCTCTGCCACCACCAGTTTGCGGATCAGAGCGCGAATGGCCGTTGATGAACACTCGCCGCCACCCGCTGTACTGACATGGCTGGAGAAGAAATACTTGAGTTCGAATATGCCCCGAGGGGTGTGCATATACTTCTGGGTGGTGACCCGTGAAATTGTCGACTCATGCATCTCCACCGCTTCGGCAATGTCGTGCAGCACCAGCGGTTTCATGGCCTCTTCGCCCTGTTCGAGGAAAGCCTGCTGATGTTCTACGATGCGGCTGGCGACTTTGAGCAGGGTTTCGTTGCGGCTCTGCAGGCTCTTCAGAAACCAGCGGGCTTCCTGCAGGTTGTCACGCAGGTAATTATTGTCAGTGCTGTTTTCCGAGCGTTTCACCAGTGCTGCGTAGTCGGCATTGATGCGCAGTTTGGGCGCAGTTTCCGGGTTCAGCTCGACTCGCCAGCGCCCGTTCCGCGGGTTCTTGCTGACAAACACGTCCGGCACAATGTAGGTGGCGGAAGAGGGCGCAATATCAGCGCCGGGACGCGGGTCCAGTTTTTCGATGATGGCGATGGCGTCGCGCAGTTCGGGCTCCTTGAGCCGGGTCAGGCGCATGACCTGAGCGTAGTCGCGATTGCCCAGCAAGGGCAGGTGATCCCTGACCAGTATCCGGGCGTTGCGGACCGCTTCGCTTACCAGGGTGTCGGGTATCTGATTCAGCTGGATTAGCAGGCATTCAGACAGATCGCGGGCGGCGACGCCAACAGGATCAAAATGCTGGATCCGGTGCAGGACGGCGAGCACTTCGTCCTCTTCAATCTCAAGGTGTTCCTGCAGGCCTTCCAGAATGGAGTCCAGACTGGCTGACAACTGGCCATTGGCATCAACCGCATCAATAATGGCCATGGCGATAAGCCGATCGGTATCGGACATGGTGGTCAGGTTCAATTGCCAGAGCAGATGATCCTGTAACGACTCCGAGGCAGCGTCGCGGGACTCAAAGTCATCGTTGTCGGGGGCCGGGCTGCCGCTGGTGTAGCTGTTCTGGTAAATATCGTCCCAGTTGGTATCAACTGTCAGCTGCTCTGGGATGTTGTCTTCCCAATGAGATTCATCGCCGCTGGCTTCGTAGGCGGCATCGGACGACGATTGTTCGGCGAAGGTGTCGCCGGCGACCTCAGCACTGCTGCCGTCCTTGCCACTGTCGGATTGGGAGTTGGACTCGCCACCGTCATTATCGTAACTGGCGTCACTGCTGTCGGCATCGTGGGCTTCATCAACCTCCAGCATGGGGTTGGACTCCAGCGCCTGATGAATTTCCTGTTGAAGGTCCAGCGTGGACAGCTGCAGAAGCCGGATTGCCTGCTGCAGCTGGGGAGTCATGGTCAGCTGCTGACCAAGCTTTAGCTGTAGCGAAATTTTCATGGCATCAGATACATCTTTTGTTGCTCGTGGTCGCGAAATTGTTTGGTGTCTGGCCGCTTGGTCAGCGATTCCTGATGGCGCATCACGTCGGCGGCCAAGCAAGCATCATGCCGATATGCGCTGCGTTTTGCAATATTTTTTGCCGGGTAAAATTGTGCGGCATCACGGCGTGAATGTACGGGCCGACAGACGCCCGATCAGATACGGAATTTTTCACCCAGATAGACATCGCGGACTTTCTGATTGGCCAGAATCTGTTCGGCGCTGCCTTCGGCAATAATGCCGCCCTCACTGACGATATAGGCTTTTTCACAGATATCCAGTGTTTCGCGGACGTTATGGTCGGTCAGCAGAACACCGATGCCTCGCATTTTCAAGTGCTCAATGATCGACTTGATATCGCTGACGGAGATCGGATCGACGCCAGCAAAGGGTTCGTCCAGCAGGATGAAGCGTGGGTCGTTGGCCAGGGCGCGGGCTATCTCGGTGCGCCTGCGTTCGCCGCCGGACAGGCTCATGCCTTTATTTTGCCGTATGTGGGTGATGTGGAACTCCTGCAGCAGGTTCTCCATCTTGTCCCGGCGCTGCGCGGCATCCAGGTCCTTGCGGGTCTGCAGGATAGCCATGATATTGTCTTCAACACTGAGATTGCGAAAAATCGACGAATCCTGAGGCAGATAGCCCACGCCCAGGCGGGCGCGCGAGTAGATCGGCAGGCCGGAAAGTTCGGTGTCGTTGAGCTGTATATTGCCCGCATCAGCCTTGACCAGGCCGACGATCATATAAAAGCAGGTGGTTTTGCCGGCACCGTTGGGGCCCAGCAAGCCGACGATCTGACCGCTGTTGACGCTCAGGGAGACATCACGGACCACTTGCCGCCCCTTGTACGATTTGGCCAGGTGTCTGGCTGACAGAGTATCCATCAGTTGTCGCTGCCATCGGGCGCAGCTGGCGGCTGCTCCGCCGGTGTTGTCGGCGCCAGCAGGCCGCTGCACGGACCCGGCGAATCGGTCGCGCCGGTCTCGATGACATGTTTGATCTGTGTGCACTGGAACGCGGTGCGGCCTCGATTGAAGCTGGCGCTGCCGATGAATTCAACGATTGACAGTACTTCGCCATTGATCGTTTCATTGTAATACACGATCGACTGGCTATGTCCGGTGATGGTATCCACGCTGTCCTCCGCGGCTCGGGAGAAACGCGCCGGGTCACCCTCAACAGTCACCTTGATCAGTTCACCGGTATTGATATCCTGTTCCAGTCGCGCAGTGCTTCCCAGAATTTCAATCAGTCCCTGCCGAAAACGCACGTTGTCGCGCAGGGTAGTGATCCGGCTGGCGCCGGAGGGTTCGATACTGCCTGCGCCATCGGCGAAAAACAGGATGTCATCGTTAATCTCTGGCGTATTGCTGCTGTCAGCCCGGCCTTGCGCTTGAGCCTCAATGGCAGGCGCCGCTGCAGGTTCCGTGTCCCCGGGCTGAGCCGTACCCGGCACCAGCACATCCTGCGCTGACAGCAGGGGGCTGACAAACAGCGCTGTCAGCAGGGTTGCCGCTGGCCACAGGTTGCTTGTGAACTTAGTTGTCAACACGATAATAGCGGCCCTGTATATCAGATAAAAAGGTAATGGTGTCCACGCTGAGGTCGGCATGCATGCCCTGGGATGTCTGCTCCAGGCCATTACCGGTAACCCTGACCCGAGCGTCAGTAAACATGGTTTGTGTGGGTGGTTCTACGGTGAGCCGGTCACTGGTCAGGCGCACATTGTTGTCCCCTTCCGTGCGGTGCAGGATCTGTACCGCGTCGGTCAGGTTCAGTTCCACGATGTCTCCACCGCTGGTGGCCTGAATTCTGCCTGAAGCCGCCGAGATATTCCAGCGTTCCCGGCTGCCCTCGAACATTTGCATGACCGGTTCGGTAAGCACAGTCACCTGGCCCGGGAACAGTCGTTGCTGGCTGGCTGACAAGGTATAGGCCATCTGTCCGGTTTCATCGTAGATGACACTGCGTATACCTCGGCCAAAGCCATCATAGCTGGTTTCGGGGT